>Ga0247609_10000646_pt1 | contig 46415 bp, 44 predicted proteins | sample 172DNAGHGlowgp2_FD_193487 | JGI IMG/M metagenome (GOLD analysis project Ga0247609, IMG submission 193487) | Sheep rumen microbial communities from Palmerston North, Manawatu-Wanganui, New Zealand - 1728 DNA GHGlow gp2 | ecosystem: Host-associated > Mammals > Digestive system > Stomach > Rumen ... | reverse complement strand
TTTCAAGGGGTCGATTTCTCGACCGCACATTTAGCAAATGCACTGTTCAGTTTTCAAGGAGCCCCGTGAATCAAGCTTGCTTAATATACACCTGCACCCCCAACTTGTCAATACCCTCGACAAAAAAATTTTTAAAAATTTTTTCCGCCCCTCAGAACAACCGCTCAATCGCCGCCGCCACGCCATCTTGGTCGTTATCAAGCGTCACAAAATCCGCAAGCTGCTTGATTTCGTCGGACGCGTTGCCCATTGCCACGCCAAGACCCGCCGCTTGCAAAACCTCCGTGTCGTTGTGCGCGTCGCCAATCGCAATCGTCTCGGCAATGTCAATCTTCAGGAAATCGCACAGCTCGACAAGCCCCGAAGCTTTCGTGATGTTCGCGGGTGAAGCCTCAAGGTTGTAAGCCTCGGCGAAACTTATCGATAAATTCATATCGCGCATACGGGCAAGGTTTCTGTCGCGTGATGCCGCGTCGCGGTGATAGAGATTGACTTTGATAATCTCGCCGGGGTGTGCGCGGACGTAGCCCTTGAAGTCGTCGCATCGTTCGCAAATGCGATTGAACATGTCGTGATAGACCGCCATATCGAACGCCGCCATATTTTGAATGTCGGACTCGCGGGCAATAGATTTGTGCACACCAAGCAAATGAATCATCGCCCGTTCCTCAAGCCCGAAGTCAATCAGTTTCAAAATCGTCGGCTCGTCGACGCCGTGAACTGCAATCGGCTCGTCGCGAACAAAATCGAACAGCAAGCCGCCGCTGTTGAGAATGCCGTAATGCATAAGCTTAATCACTTCGGGATAATCGCTGATTTCGGCGCGCCCGCGTCCCGTGCTCGTCACGACGTAAATTCCGCGTCCCGCCAACTCGGCAAGGGCGGCGACCGTGCGCGGCGTGATTTTTTTCTGCGAATTCAAAAGCGTGCCGTCCATGTCAACCGCTAACAATTTGTATTTGCTCATGTAAACACCTCAATAAATCAATTCTTTTTGAAAAGCTCCTCGTAATGTTCGATTTTGTAGTCAAGCCGCTCAATCGTCGTGCGCAAATGTTCTGCCTGTTCGCGGAGGCGCGCCCGTTGCTCGATTAAAATGTTTTTGCGCCGCTCGATGCCCGTGCCCGCCTGCAACAACGAAACGTATTCGATAAGCGGCTCGATTTGCACGCCCGCGCACCGCATACACTTGACGAACCCGACCCATTTGCACGCCTGTTCGTCGTAGTCGCGAATCCCGTTTTTCTTGCGCGGCACCGGCGGTATCAGCCCGATCCTTTCGTAATAGCGCAACGTGTCCGTCGTCAATTCGTATTTCTCGCTGACTTCGCCAATCGTCATGATAAATCAACTCCGACAAAAGATTTTTCCGCAAGTTTAACAGTTCAAGTCGACTTTAAGTCAAGCAAGCCGACTATTCAAACCGTTGCAAAAAAATCCTTGCCCTTCGTGTCTTTGATAATTTCAACGTCAAAAGTTTTCAGTTCGTCGCGCAGATAAGCGGCAAGCTCGCGGACAATCGGAAACTCCGTGGCGAAGTGCCCGGCGTCGACGACGTGAATCCCGTTTTCGACGGCGGCTTGAGCCTCGTGATATTTGACGTCGCCCGTAACGAACGCTTGAGCCCCGAAAAATTTCGCCTTGGGAATAAAGTCCGCGCCCGCGCCGCCGCACAGCCCGACTTTGCTGATTTTGAAGTCGCCGGCGTCGACAAGGCGGACGGTATCGGCATTAAGCGCGGCTTTCACGTGGCGGGCGAATTCGGAGGCAGTCATCGGCGTTTCGAGCGTGCCGAGCCGTCCCATGGCAATTTCGTCGTCGCCGAGGGGTTTCACGTCGCCGAGCCCAAGCTTGCGCGCCAACACATCATTGACGCCGCCCGCAGCAGTGTCAAGGTTCGTGTGCGCCGCGAAGACTGCAACGTCGTGTTTAATCAGGCGGGCGATTTTTTTACCGAGCGGCAAGTCGAAGCGAACGTTTTTAATCGCGTGGAAAATCAGCGGATGATGCGCAACGATTAACTGCGCGTCAAGTTCAATCGCGCGCGAAATTTTGTCGTCGAGCACGTCAAGGCAGACGAAAATTTTCTTTACTTCGGCAAACGGGTCGCCGAGCAACAGTCCGGGATTGTCCCACTCTTCGGCGAGCCTGCGCGGTGCCAAGCGATTGACAGCATCGGCGACGGTTTGAACGGTGCATTTTTTCATGAAACAATTTCTCCTTTCCCCAAAGCGTGACGGCGGCGTTCGACGATTAATTTTTCCGCTTCTTCGAGTGTCAGCGCGATTTGATTGATTCCGAGGCGACGCAACAGTTGTGTTATCGGCGGCGGCTCCAAACCTGCGCGAGCTAAAATTTCTTCGCGGGCAAAGAGTTCGCGCGGCGTGCCCTTGAATGCGATTTCACCCTGCGTCAAGACGACGACGCGATTTGCGAAGCGGGCGATGTCCTCCATGTTGTGCGACACCAAAATTATCGTGACGCCCGATTTCTTGACGGTGCCGAAGAGTTCGCGCAAGAGATTTTCTTTGGCAAGCGGGTCAAGCCCTGCCGTCGGTTCGTCCAAAATTAAATATTTCGGCTTGAGCGCGAGAATCCCTGCGATTGCGACGCGCCGTTTTTGCCCGCCTGAAAGTGCAAACGGCGAAGAATTTTTCAAGCCTGCGTCCAAACCGACCAGCCGCATTGCCTCATTCACCCGCGCAGATACTTCCGCGTCGTCGAGCCCGAAATTTTTCGGTGCAAAGGCAATGTCGCGTTCGACGGTCTCTTCAAACAGCTGATGTTCGGGATATTGGAAGACGATACCGACGAGGCGGCGAATCTTTTTATCGGCGACGGACAAGTCGTCAATCGTGACGGAACCGCTTTGCAAGTCAATCAAGCCCGCGACGATTTGAATCAGCGTCGACTTGCCGGAGCCCGTGTGACCCGCCACGGCAAGAACTTCGCCCTGCGCGGCGTCGAATGAAATATTTTTCAGCGCGGTCTTTTCAAAAGGCGTGCCGCGCATGTAAGTGTAGCTGACGTTCTTAACGTTAATCATTGCAACGCCTCCGCAAGTTCGTCAGCCGTCAAGATTTTCGGCGGGAGTTTGAAACCTTTGCGGCGAAGTCGGGCGGCAAGTTCGGCGGCAACGGGCGCGTCCAAGCCGAGGCGTTTCATTTCCTTGACGTCGGTGAAAATATTGCGCGGGGTGTCGTCGCGTATGATTCGCCCGCTCTCCATAACGAAGACGCGTTGAGCTTGCGCCGCCTCGTCCATGAAGTGCGTTATGTAAATAATCGTCTTGCCTTGCGCATGCAGTCGCTTAACCATTGTCATAACTTCGCTACGTCCAATCGGGTCAAGCATTGCAGTCGGCTCGTCGAAGACGATAACGCGCGTGTTCATGGCAATGACGCCCGCAATGGCGATTCGTTGCTTTTGTCCGCCGCTTAACTTGCTCGGCGCGAAATTTTTGTAGTCGCTCATGTTCACGGCGTCAAGGGCAAGGTCGACGCGTTCGCGGATTTTTTCGGGCGCAATGCCAAGATTTTCCAAACCGAAGGCAACGTCGTCCTCGACAATCGCCGCGACGATTTCGCTGTCGGGATTTTGGAAGACCATGCCCACTGTTTCGCGGACGCGCCAAAGATTTTTTTCTTCTGAGGTATCCAACCCGTCGACGAAGATTTTCCCGCTCGTCGGAAGCAAAAGCGCGTTAAAGTGCTTGGCAAGCGTCGATTTGCCGGAGCCGTTCGTGCCGATTATCGTGACAAATTCGCCGTCGTCAATCGTGAAGTTCAGCCCGTCAAGCGCAAGCTTATCGTCCGCCGCCGTCTTGTAGACGTGACGTAAATTTTCGGCGCGAATCATTTACTTGGCAGCGATAAGTTCAATTTCGCAGAGCGCGCCCGCCGGCAAGTCCTTAACCGCCACGCAAGACCTCGCGGGTTTGCTGACAAAATATTTTTCGTAGACGGCATTGAACGCCTTGAAGTCGGCGATGTCGGCAAGGAAGCACGTCGTCTTGAAGACTTCTCCGAAGTCGTAGCCCGCAGCCTCAAGCACTGCCGCCAAGTTCTTGCAACACTGTTCGGCTTGCCCTTCAATCGTCGTGGCGGTGATTTTGCCGACGGCGGGATCGATTGCGATTTGTCCCGACGTGTAGAGCAACCCGTTGACTTTAATCGCCTGGCTGTAGGGGCCGACGGCGGCGGGTGCTTTGTCCGTGTGAATAATCCTCATGTCATTACCTCCGTTAAATGAGCGGCGCGAGTTCTTTTTGCTTTTCGGGCGAAATCCCCAATGCTGTCATGGCCGCTTCCGCCGTCATTTTAAGATTTTTCATCAATGTGCGAATGTTTTCAAGCAGATTTTCAGCCTTGCCCTCAGCTCTACCTTCTTCCTTGATTCGTTCTAAATAGTCAGACATCCCTTGAACCTCCTTTTCGTTATTCTTGACAAAGTTAGTGCGCGTCGCCAACATCTTGCTTTTAATTGCCGACGAATTACGGCAGAAAAAATCGTGCATCAAATCGCCAAGCGCACTGCCGCCGCGCATACTTCCGTTGACGTTAAACGATATGCGAGACGTCGCCGAAATTCTTGCCGGTCTCTTTGACGACGCGTTCGATGTGATAAATTTGTTTGCCGCCCTTGAGCACGTCGCGTTCCGTAATGAAAATCACAAACGTCTCCGGCAAGTCCTTAAACTGCGCGCCCTTTTCGAGATTGTCCGCGTCAAGCAGTGAGCTGTTGTAACGGGCGCGTTGCGGAACGGCACCGTCATCCTTGCGCTGAACTTCAATGTTGTAAAGCTTGCCCGCGCTGTCGACTGCCAAAACGTCAAGACGCACGCCGCGCCCGTGAATGTTTTCGACGTTGAATTGGCTCTTCGCCGACTTAACGATCAAGTCCGGCTTTTCCATGATTATGCGCAGGACGTATTGCGTGCATTCGATATTCCCGTCGAAAAATCGGCAAAAGAAAATGTCGTCCATAAGACACATGTCTTGAATCGCCGCGTAAAGTTTCCGCATTTCTTCGGTCACGCAATCACTCCTCCGAAAAATTTTTCACGCGTGTATTTTAGCGAATTCGCCGCGCTTTGCAAAGCCGTAAGCTTCAAAACTTTTTCAGGTTGACTTGCTATATTGGCGAAAATATTTTTCGGAAAGGACGATTCACAATGAGAATTTTTTACGGCATCGCAGCAATCATTTGTACTTTAATCGTGCTCGCCGCGCCCGCGCAGGCGCAGAAAAAAATTTACATCAACGCGGCAAGTCGCATTATGTTGCTTTACGACGACGACAAACGGCTGGCAATGTATCATCTCGGCTTGGGCAAAGTCAGCACGCCGACGCCTACGGGTTACTTCCAAATCAACAGCAAGGAAATCGACCCGCCGTGGATTAATCCCGCCGATCCCGAATTCGAGGTTCCTTCCGGCCCCGACAATCCGCTGGGCTATCGTTGGATGCAACTGCAGGGCAATTACGGCATTCACGGCACCAACCGCCCCGAAAGTATCGGCGGTTACGTTTCTAACGGTTGTATACGCATGAACGAACGTGACGTTGAGGAACTCTTTGACAGCGTGGAAGTCGGCACGCCCGTCGAGATAACTTACAACCGCGTCGTCGTCGAGAAATCGCCCGAAGGTGACATCGTTTATTACGTCTACCCCGACGGCTACGGTATGCAGGTGTTGACGGTTGCCGACGTAATAAAATGGATTGAGCCCTTCGGCGTGCTTGCCTTCGAGAGCGAATACGACATTTCGCAGAAAATCGAGGCGTCCGACGGCGAGCCGACTTTTATCGGCAAGCCCTACAACGTCGAGATTAACGGCGAACTCATTCAACCGACCGACGCCAACAACACGCGCTATTTCGCCAAAGCTGTCCTGCGCGACGGAATAACTTACATGCCCGTCGTCCCAATCGCCAAAATCTTGCGCATGAAGTTGGAGTGGAACAAGACCGAATCGTCGCTCAAGAGCCGCTTCGGAAAAGTCATTTGCTACGAACGCAAAGATCAGCTTTATTGCAACGCCGACGACGCGGGCATTCTGTTCAACATTGAGGGCGGCTTGCAGACGGGCGAAGACGGCTCAAAAATTTTCCGCTTCAAGTCGTTGCCCGTGCCCGAACCGAAGTTGCCCAAATCTCCCAAACCTGTCAAACCCGAAAGGAAACGCAAAACCAAGACCGACAAAACCGATAAGCCTTTCGAGGAACCCAAGCCTGCCGAAGACACTCAACCCGCCGCTGACGAGCCTGAGCCCGCCGAAGAATCAAAACCTGCTGACGAAACCAAGCCTGCAGAGGAGGAGGCACCCGTCGTATGAAAAAATTTTTGATAATCGACGGCAGTAGCGTGTTTTATCGCGCGTTCTACGCCATGCCGAATCTGACGGCTCCGGGTGGCGAACCGACGGGCGCGCTTACCGGCTTCGCGAACATAATCCTGAAAGTTTTGCGCGAACAATCGCCCGACCTTGCCGCCGTTGCGCTGGACGCCGCCAAAGAAACTTTCCGCAATAAACTGTTCGTCGATTACAAAGCGACGCGCCCCGCCATGCCCGACGATCTGCTTGCCCAGTTGCCGTTGCTTAAAGAGTTTTGCGAAATTCTCGGCTTGAAAACCTGCGCGGCCTTCGGTTATGAGGCGGACGACGTTATTGGGACACTGGCGACACAAGCGGGCGAAAATTTTTCCGTCGACATTTTGACAGGCGACCGTGACGCTTTGCAACTGATTAACGCGACGACACGTGTCATGCTGAACAAAACGGCGGGCGTCGAGCTTTACGACGAGAAAAAATTTCGCGGCGAATACGGCTTTGCGCCGCCGTTGCTTGTTGACTTCAAGGGCTTGAGCGGCGACGCCTCCGACAACATCCCCGGCGTCAAAGGTATCGGCAAAAAAACCGCCGCGACGTTGATTCAAGACTTCGGCGCGCTGGAAAATGTTCTTGCCCGCGTCGACGAGATTAAATCGAAAAAATTCCGCACAGCTCTGGAGACGCACGCCGACGACGCAATTTTAAGCAAGCGACTGGCGCAAATCGTCCGCGACGTGCCGAATATCACTTTCGACGCGACGAATTTTGAAATTGCGCCCGACCTTGCCCGCGCAGATGATTTTTGCAACCGTTACGCCCTAAACGTCGCCAAGAAAAAAATTCACGAGCTGTTCGGCACGATAGATTTGTTCACCGCCGCAACCGTCACGCCCGCGCAGGAAGTTCAGCCCTTCGACGCGGAAAAAATCTGCGCGGCTGAAACGTTGGCAATCGCACACCGGGATAACGACTTCGCCGTAAAAATTTTCGGCGGAGAAATCTGCGCGGCGACCGCTGACGACGTGCAACGAATCTTCGACGCCTTCAACGGCAAAATAATTTTGTGCGACGTGAAAAATTATCTGCGCGGCTTCAAAATCGCCGATCTTGAAAAAATTTTCGACGTTGAGCTTGCGGCGTATCTGCTCTTCCCCGAAAAGGACAGGACGGCGCGCAACATGCCTTTTGACGGCGGCGACCTTATTGCAAACGTCACGGCTCTTGAACAAATCGCGCCGCGCTATGAAAAATCTTTAGACACCGAAGGCTTGACGAAACTTTATCGCGAAATGGAATTGCCGCTGACCGAAGTCCTTGCCCGCATGGAGAAACGCGGCGTCTTCGTCGACAGAGCGCAACTCGAAAAAAAGTCCGCGCAGATGTCCGAACGCATTGCTGCCCTTGAGCAAAATATTTACGAACTCGCGGGCGAAACGTTCAACATCAATTCGCCCAAGCAACTCGCCGACGTGCTGTTCGTGAGCTTAAAACTGCCCGCCGTCAAGAAGACCAAAACCGGATTTTCGACCAACGCCGAAGTTTTGGAAGAACTCAAGTACCGCCACCCGATCGTTGCCGCGATTCTCGACTACCGCGCGCTGACGAAACTCAAATCGACTTACCTTGACGGGCTCGGCAAACTTATCGGCAGTGACGGACGCGTTCACACGAATTTTAATCAGACGGTCACCGCGACGGGCAGGTTGTCCAGTTCCGACCCGAATTTGCAAAACATCCCCGTGCGCACCGACGAAGGCAGAGAGATTCGCGCGCTGTTCGAGCCCGGCGACGGTTACGATTGCATTCTTTCCGCCGACTATTCGCAGATTGAATTGCGGTTGCTGGCGCACATGAGCGGCGACGCAAATTTAATCGACGCGTTCAATCGCGGGCAGGACATTCACGCGCGGACGGCGGCTGAAGTTTTCGGCGTGGCGATTGACGCGATAACGCCCGATCTGCGACGCAAAGCCAAGGCTGTCAACTTCGGCATCGTCTACGGAATCAGCGATTACGGGCTTTCGCAAAATCTGGGCATCTCGCGCAAGGAGGCGGGCGAATACATTGCGCGCTACTTTGAGCGTTATCCCGGCGTAAAAACTTTTATGGACGAGACCGTCGCCAAGGCGCACGACCTCGGCTGCGTGACGACCATGTTCGAACGACGACGCGCCTTGCCCGCGATTAACAGCCGCAACTTCAACCTGCGCTCCTTCGCCGAACGAACCGCAATGAACACGCCGATTCAGGGTAGCGCGGCGGACATCATCAAGCTTGCCATGATTCGGGCGGAAAAAAATCTGCGCGGGCTTGAAAGTCGAATCATCATTCAGGTGCACGACGAACTTGTTTTGGAGGCGAAGACCGCCGAGCTTGCCGAAGCCGAAAAAATTTTGCGTGCGGCAATGGAAGGCGTCGTTAAGCTTTCGGTGCCGCTGGTCGTCGACGTGCACCACGGAGTTAATTGGTCGCTTGCCAAATGACGCAATACAAAAGCCCCCCGCGAACTCACTGCGGGAGGCTTTTTTTAAGTTCATTCGTCTGCGTCGGCGACGGCAATCGCGTCTTCGGGCTCAGCCAAGCCGAACATGACCTTAACAAGTTCGTCGCCGTATTTATCGACCATCATCAAGCCGATACTCAACGCGGCGTCGATTTGTTCGTGGCGCGGCGGCTCGAATTCGTCATCACCGCAATAAATCGTAATGCGGTAGGAAACTTCTCCGTCGTCGAAATCAAAATCGAATCCGCCGACCTTCAAGCCGTAATTGGCTCGATGCAAGAACTCGCCGACTTTGGCTCGCTCTTCCTCGCCAGTCTTGAGCGGAACAATAAAATGCAAAATGAGCATGTCGCGATACGCGTGAAAGAAAATATCGACGTGCCCGAATTTAACATCGACGGCGTAAGTGGCATGAGCGACGCCGCGTTGGTCGAACGGCGTGTACTTTGCCCCTTTGGTTTCAAAATAATTTTCAACCGCCTTGCGAATCTCCGCGACCGTGTCGCGTTCAACTGAATCTGCCATAAAAATTCCTCCTTTGTCGCGTAAATTGTATCTTATCGCCGAACGATTTTCAAGCTTGCAAAAAGTCTGCGCGGCGTTAAAATGTTCGCGGAGGTGAAAAATTTTGCCAAGCACTCGGCGACTTTTGCGAATCAGATTGTTTTTGGAAGGAGCAATCGTCGGAGTCTTCACGGGCGCAATCGTGGCGGCGTTGCGATTTTTGCTCGACGAGGCGGATGTATATCGCCCGATAATTTTTTCGCGCGTTGACAGCCTGGGCAAAGTTTTGCTGACAATCGGCGTGATGATTTTGCTTGCGACGATTTTGGCACGGGCGATAAAATTCGACGCGCAAGTATCGGGCAGCGGCGTTCCGCAAATCAAAGGCATATTGCAAGGACGGGCGCGCATGGTTAAGCCGCTGAGATTGTTGGCAGTAAAATTTTTCGCGACGGTCTTGGGAATCGGCGCGGGGCTGTCGTTGGGCAGAGCGGGAATCAGCGTGCAATTCGGTGCGGCGGTCGGCAATATCGTTACGAAAATAATTTACGCGGGCAATCGACATCACGCGGCGATTGAGGGCAATTTTCTGCTGACGGCTGGCGCGGGCGCGGGCTTGGCGGCGATATTCAACGCGCCGCTGGCAGGCGTGATTTTCTGCATCGAGGATCTCCGCAAAAAATTTTCGCAAGAGATTTTAATCACGGCGGTGACGGCGGCAGTGACGGCGTCGTTCGTCGTGAAAATCGTGTTCGGCGTGCGCCCCGTGTTCGAGACTATAACGGCGACGCCTCTGCACATGCCGACAGTCATGACGGTGCCGACGTTGGAAATGGCGGCGACCTTGGCGGAGGCTCCGCTGAAGTTCGCGGCGTTGTTCATATTTTTGGGCGTGCTTTGCGGTGTTACGGGCGCGCTGTTTTCCAAAGCGTTACTGTTCGCGCTCGACGCCTACGACCGCCTGAAAATTTTCGGCGTGAAAAGATTCGCGATACCGTGTTTGTTGGCGATACCGCTCGGAATAAAATTGCCGCAAGTTTTGGGTTGCGGCAACGTGCTTGTCGACGAAATATTGGTTTCGCATTTGACTTTGAGCCTTCTGGCGATTTTGTTGGCGGGGAAAATTTTATACACGCTGATTTGTTTCGGGACGAACGCGCCGGGCGGCTTGTTCCTACCGGTGCTGGTAATCGGAGCGTTAATCGGAAACATCTTCGCGCGCGCGGGTAACGGTCTGCACATTTTCACAGCGGACTGGACGACGCTGTTCATAATCTTCGGAATGGCGGCGTTCTTTGCGGCGGTTGTGAAGGCACCGATTACAGGCGCGATTTTGATTTTGGAGCTTACGGGACAATTTTCTCACTTGGTCGGGCTGATAGTTGTATCGGGCGCGGCGTTTTTGGTTTCGGACTTGTGCGGCGGCGAACCGATATTTTCCGCGCTGTTGGAGCGTTCGCAAAAAAAAAGCCGCCGCTGACTGACGGCGACTGAAATTTTTATCGGCGATGCCTTAAAGCCTTGGGTTTGTCAAGAATTTCGCTCATGACAAACGCGTTAAGGACGTTCGACGGTGTCAAGCTCAAGTCGAGTTCCTTGGCGTCTTCCGTCTCGCGAATCCGCGTGGGATTTTTTTTCGGACGCGGCGGCGGATTCAAAGGACGAACTTCGGCGGGACGCGGGCTTTCGATAAAAATCGGTACCTCTTCGCCGGGCAAGTTCGGATCGTTGCCGAGCGTTGGTATGTCGAAGTCGGGCGAATCATTTTGCGGCGGCGGGAGCCGTCTTTTTTGGCGCTTGCCCATGTCGTCGATAATCGTAACCACGAGCCAAATCAGGAAAATCACTCCGAGTTCCATGCCGTGCACCTCGTTTCAAATAATTTTGGTGAGCAAAGTTTTTTCGCGGATTGAAATCAGTTGCGTTTCGTCGTCGAATTCCGCTTGAAAGAATTCAAAATTGCCGACGGATTTGCCGAGGCGATTGAGCTTTTGAATCAGTTTAAGCTTGTCATCGAGCGTCGTGCGCAACCCGAAAATAATTCCCGTCAACGTGTCGGGATTGTATCGCAACTTCCGAGCGAACTTGTCGCCGTAACGATAAAATTTGTCCGATAAAAAAATTCTGTATTCGCGCTCATGCTGCCAATCGTTGAGCTTGCGATAAAATTTTTCGTGATAATCGCCGTCATAGTTGCTCGCGTCAGAGTTTTCGAGCTTGTAACTTTTGACTCCTCCTCTGCCGGTCAACCAATCGTCCGCGCAGATAAATTGCAAATGCCGCAACGTGTCGAAGAAATTCCGCGTGATAAACTGCGCGGAGTACTTTATCGGCTTGACCTCCAAAGATTTGGCGACGAAATGAATGACTTCGCGCCCGTCAAAATGCTCCGTCCCGTAGACGAAGCAAATGCCGCGGTGATTGTCGGCGTAATTGCCCCACATGGCGGAATTAGTCGGCGTGTCAGAAAAGCAAACGACGTAGCCGTTGGGGTACATCATTTCTTTGAGCTGTTCGACGTACATGCGCGGGAAAATGAATCTGAGCCAGAGCAGACGTTGTTTCAAATCAAATTCGGCGTCAAAAGAAGAGCGACGATTCAATTTCAGCGCGAGCAAGCCCGATTCCATTAAATCGCAGTTCAAGTTTTCAATCTCGTCAATTCGGCGTTTGCGTTCGGCGTCGCTTACGTGTTTCAGTTCGTCGAACGAAATTTCATACTCCACGTCGAAAAAATTTTCGTTAAAGTCGGCGCGAATCAGGCTGAGGTCTTTGCACTTCCCAACGCACAAACAGCAGGCTTCGTCGGTGACGGTGCGCAAGATGAATTCCAATTCCCTGCCGTAGCATTTGATTGCGTCGGTGCCGTAAAAATCGACTACCGTTTGAACGGCGGATGTTTCCAAAAAATTTTCGCCGAGCTCCGTAAAAATTCGGCTGAGCGGCGAACGATCGAATTGACGAATATCCGAAAGAAGGATTCGATTGTGCAAGTCGCTCGGGAAATTTTCTTGTGCGGCGGGGTAAATTCGTCCGGACATAAGCAAATGCGTTTGCAAGTTGTAAAACAAGCTGCAGACGAAATTTTTCAGCAAGCCCTGCCACGCGGGCGCGTCTCCCTGCCAAAAAATTTTCAAGTAGCCTTCTATCGGGTCGTTCAGCTCCGTCGGTGCCGCGAAGTAAAACGAGCCGTTGTCCAGTTCCAAAAGCGCGCTGTCAATCGAGCGGTAGCGGTAAAGTTTCAAAGCCGTCTCCTCACAAAAAAGGAGTTCCGCAAGCGCGACGGCTCACGAAACTCCGACAAAAAATTATTTCTGCGCGGGAAGAATCTTGCGACCTTTGCCGGCTTCGCTGACCGCCTTGCGCATTTCGGTATCGGATTGAATGTTCATCATGTTGTAGTAATCCATGACGCCGAGCTTGCCGGACTTGAGAGCCTCCGCCATAGCGTGCGGAACTTCCGCCTGCGCTTCGACAACCTTGGCTTCCATCTCCTGCGTGTAGGCTTTCATTTCCTGTTCCTTGGCGACAGCCATAGCGCGACGTTCTTCGGCTTTTGCTTGAGCGATTCGCTTGTCGGCTTCCGCTTGGTCAGTTTGAAGTTGCGCGCCGATATTGCGACCAACGTCGACGTCCGCAATGTCAATCGACAGGATTTCAAATGCCGTGCCCGCGTCGAGCCCTTTGCCGAGCACGGTTTTTGAAATATCGTCGGGGCTTTCCAAAACGTCCGTGTGCATTTCGGAACTGCCGACCGTGGTGACGATGCCTTCGCCAACACGCGCAATGATTGTGGGTTCGCCCGCACCGCCGACCAGTCTGTCGATATTGGCGCGAACAGTGACGCGAGCTTTGATTTTAAGTTCAATGCCGTTTTTGGCGACCGCGCTGACGACGGGCGTTTCGATAACTTTAGGATTGACGCTCATTTGAACAGCTTCCAACACGTCGCGCCCTGCAAGGTCAATCGCCGCCGAACGCTCAAACGGCAGGACGATTTGCGCGCGTTGCGAGGCTATCAGCGCGTCGACAACTTTATCGACGTTGCCGCCGGCAAGGTAATGCGCCTCCAGCTGATTGACGTTGACATCAAGACCCGCCTTATTTGCTTTTATCAGCGGCATGACGATTTTTGCGGGCGGGACGCGGCGCATACGCATTCCTATCAGCGTGAAAATGCCGACGTGCACGTCCGCCGCCAACGCCGAAATCCACAAGCCGATTGGCACGAAGTGCAAGAAGACCGCTACTATGATTATCCCGATTATCACGAAGAAGCCTGTGCCGATTAGAAAATCCATGAGTTAAGACCCCCTCTTAAATTTGACGAACGAGTACGCGGGATCCGTCAACGTTGATAACTTTGACGGCGGTGCCCTGCTTGACGAAATTGCCTTCGGTCACCACGTCGACAGGCTCGCCGTCAACAGTAATCGTGCCCGCCGGTCGCAAATCCGTCACGCAGACGCCTTCCTTGCCGAGGAAACGACTCTTGTCGACGACGCTGGTGTAGCCGTCGCGATTCTTTTGGCGTTCGTCAAGGACAAGTTCGTCAAGCATTCCCGCGTTTTTCTTTGAGCCGCGACTGCCGAGGTAAAGCACAATGAAGATGCCCAGCACTGCGATGACGCCCATTGCGCAATACGCCAACATCACGACAGTCGAACTCGCTCCGGAAAAGATTTGAACTTCCGACATTTCATCACCCCCATGTTTAGGAACAAGGAACCAGTTTCTATTCCGGAATAATTATCGCCGCGTTACCGCCGTTTGAATTCTGTTCCGTCGCTTCGGTTGTTTGAGCCTGTTGCGTCTGCTGAAGTTGTTGCGCCTGTTGATTTTGTGCAAAGCGCGCCCTGAATTCGTCAATCTCCGCTTGAAATTGCGGCACGAATTTTTCAATACGCTCCGCTGCCTCCGCCGTCAATTCGGGCAAGCGTTGCAAAAGATCGCGATACCAGTCAAGCCGCTCCTCGTAATGCTGACTCATCAAGCGTTCGTGGCGCACGTAATCGTAAGCCTTTTCCGCAACCATGCGCCGCAAGTTCCGATTTTTAATCAGCAGGTTGAGCTTGTTTGAAAATTCGCGTTCGTCGCGGTAAATGAAGCCCGTCTTGCCTTCCTGAATCGTGTTGGCGTAGACGACGGGTGAAGCCAACGCCACCGCGCCGCTGCCCGCGCATTCGATAAATTTCAAATCGGATTTGGAACGATTGAATTCGTTATCGCGAAGCGGCAACAGCGCAATATCCGATGAACGAATCCCCGCCTCATAAGCGTCGTAGGGGATAAATTGCCCGTCGTACCTGTTCATGTCGCCGATAAATGTTTTGTTCTCTGACTCTATGGCGTCGAACAGATTGCGCCGCGACAAAATCTTGAACTCCAACTTTTTGCCGTATTGCTTGGCGAAGCGGTTGAGAATCGGCACCAGCTCCATGAAGTCCCCGTCGCGATTGAGCGCACCGAAAAATATCGTTACGGTCTTTTTCTTTTTGAATTCGTCGTCGAAGTCTCTGCGCGGCGGCAGGCGGCGAAGCTGATTCGCGAAAACCATGACGTGCGGATTGAATTGGCTCAGGAAGTCCGCAAGGTACGGCGTCGAAGTTTGTATCGCGTGCACTGCGCGGAAATTTATCCACGCCGTCTTTTGATAATCATCCTCCCAAAGCACGGGATGATCGTCCATCTCCGATAGGAACAGGATTTCTTTTTCGCGCAAGACGTTGAAGAAGTCCAGCCCCACCGCGAACGACGGGAAGCACATGCGCTGATTGATAAAGATTCTGTCCTCGAATTGCTCGCGGTCAAAAAGTTTGTACGGCTTGCCGACTTGCGACGACACGATAAAAATATTCGGCTCCGTCATAAAAAACGAATTCGGCATGTGGACGCGGCTCGGCGCACAAACCGTCGATTCGCCGATAAGCGTCTGAATCAAAGTTTTTTTCGGCGGCTCTTTCTTGTACGCCGTGAAAATATAGACGAAAACCGCAAGCTCCGTCTTGGCAAGGTCGGCGATTTGTTTTTTGACTTGGACGCCGCGACCCGCGTTCAGTGAGCGCAAGACGTTCAAGCCCGCGTCTTCAATCGCGTCAAGCAATTCGTTTTGCGTTATCGTGACGCGGAATTTCGGCGGCTTGCCCTCCAAAATCGCTTCGATATTGGCGGCGTGCCCAATGTTGTCCAGCGTGAAAATCAGCGTGCCGTCGTCCTTGAGGAACTTGGCGATTCGCTTAATCAGCGCAACAAGCAACGTATTGCTGAGCGTGCCGATAAGCGGGCTCTGCACCAAAATCGTATCGAATTTGCCGGTTATTTTGCTCAAGTTGACTGCGACAGTGTACTCGCAGTCGGGCTGTATCTCCAAAAATTTTTCTTGCGAAGTCTCGAAGTCGTCGGGCGCGTCGCCGGTAAGTTCCAACACCGTCCGCGACCGCGCAGGGATAAAGGTTTCAAATGTCATCGCGGCACCCTCAGCGAACCAAGCTGTACATCAAATCTTCCTGCGCTTTCATGCACTTCATGAGCTCGAAGCGTTCCAAAATGGTTTCGCGTGCCTTCGCGCCCAATTTCCGTGCGCGTTCGGGATCGTCAAGCTGTTCCTCGATTTTGCGGGCAATGTGATAGGGCGAACGGAATTCGGCAAGCAAACCGTTGACGCCGTCTTCCATGACTTCCTGCACGGGCGGGGTCTTTGAACCGACCATCGGGCAACCGAAGCTCATAGCCTCAAGGCAAGACCAGCTGAGCACGAACGGGCGCGTAAGGTAGACATGACAGCTCGACGCGCGCAAGATTTTCTGATAATCGCCGCGATTGCGCAAGCCGACGAAGTGTACGCGATCAGTGGGATAGCCGCCTTTTTTCTCTTCTTCCTTGAGGTAGGTCGTGTCCTTGAGTTGCGCGCCGTAGCAAATTCTGTCCTTGCCGACAACGACGACGTGAGTTTTCGGGCGGCGGGCAAGTACGTGGCGGATTGCGTCCATGAAGTACGGGAAGCCGCGATAAATCTCAAAACCGCGCGCGACGTAAGTGATAATCTCGGTGCCTTCGGGCAGATTAAGCTTGATGTCGTCAAGCACAAGACCGGGACGTTTGCCGCTGGGGTCGGGCGAGCAGAAGCGCGTATCGATACCCTCGTGAATCACGTGAATCTTGGGCTTGTATTCTTCGGGGAATTGGGAATATTGCCACTGCGTCGGCGCAATGCCCGCGTCGCACAGCTCCAAATTCATCAAGTGGTGAGCGTTACGCGTGCGGATTGAAATGCGGTTGTTAATCTGCGGAATCTCGTCCGGCCACCAATAGCAGTCGCTGTCCTCGACGCGATAGTACCACTCGAAGTAGCCCATAATCGGCACGTTGGGATAAACGTCTTTACAGTAAAGCGTTGAGCCCCAACCCGTGTGACCGATAATCACGTCGGGTTTGACGTTCTTTTCGCGCGCGAGCCATTCAATCGCGTGCAGGACGGCTTGACCTTCAACGACGGCCTCGGCAGCGGGACGCAATGCGCCGCAAGTTTTAATCCATTCGTCGGCTTTTTCGTTCGGCTTGGGGTAAAGCGCAAGCGTCACACCTTTGAGTTGCGCGTTAATCGAATTCTCTTTCGACAGGAAGAAAACTTGATTCTCCGGGTTGCTGGCGAGGTACGGCGCAATGTTCAGATACTGCGCGGGGAAGGACGGGTGCAGGATAAAAATATTCACGGTAAAAATTCCTCCTTAAGGATTGGGGACATCAACTCATCTGTGCTTGGTGAAGTTTGGCATAAACGCCGTTGCGTTTCATCAGCTCATCGTGCGAACCCGCCTCAACGATACGCCCTTTTTCGATAACGATAATCGCGTCGCAATCGCGAACGGTCGACAGGCGGTGCGCAATCATAAGCATTGTCCGCCCGCGAGAGATCTGGTCAATGTTGTTCATGATGATGTTTTCGGATTCGTAGTCCAGCGCGGAAGTCGCTTCGTCAAAAATTATAATGCTTGGGTTGGAGATAAGCGCGCGGGCAATGGCTATGCGTTGACGCTGACCGCCGCTCAACAGACTGCCGCGTTCGCCGACGAATGTTTCGTAGCCGTTGGGGAACATGCTTATGAATTCGTCCGCGCCCGCGAGTTTCGCCGCGTTGACAACGTCTTCGTGGGTTGCGTTCGGGCAAGCAATGCGGATATTTTCTTCGACGGTGCCGCTGAAAAGTTTGCTGTCCTGCAACACGACGCCGATTTGACGCCTCAGCCACGCCGGCTCAACCTGCGCAATGTCGACACCGTCAACCAGAATCCTTCCGTTGTCGGGCAGGTAAAGACGCTGAATCAGTTTCGTCAACGTCGACTTGCCCGAACCCGAACGCCCGACTATGCCGACCTTCATGCCGGCTGGAATGCGTATGTTGATGTTGTCGAGAACCTTGCCGCCTTCGGCAGTGTAGCTGAACGCCAACTTTTCAAGCGCAATTTCGCCGCGCAGGCTCGGCAATGTCGTGCGGGACGGATTGAACGCGGGCTCGGTGTCTTCGTCCATGATGTCCGCCAAACGTTCCATCGAAACGCGAATCTGCTGGAAGCTTTGCCACTGGTTGATTAAGCGCATGACAGGCGCGATCAACTGACCGGCAATCATCTGGAACGCAATCAATTCGCCGACGGAAATTTCGCCCTCCATGACGTAAAAAGCACCAATCCACAGAATCGCCAAGTTGAAAATGCTGAACATGAACGTGCCGATTGAGTTGGCGACGTTGGCGACGTTAATGACAGCTAGCGCGGCATTGACCAGGCGGGCAAGTTGTTCTTCGTAGCGGCGTATGAAATTGTTTTCGACGCTGGAAGATTTGACGGTGCGAATGCCCGTTATCGCCTCAATCAGGAACGAGCGGTTTTCACTGGCGATAAGGAATTTGTCATTTATCAACCGCTTGAAAATAGGTGCGACGACGATATTAAGGATAACGAACGGCGGAATCATAATCAGCACGACGATGCTCAAAATGCGGCTGTAGAAGAACATGACGACGAAGTAAACGACCGCAAAGACTATGTCGAGGACGATAACCAAGCTGTTGCCCGTGAGGAAGCCGCGCAACGTTTCCAATTCGCCCAGACGCGAAACAACGTCACCGACCTGCCACTTTTGGAAGTAGCTGACCGGCAACGCGGTGATGTTTTTAAACAGGCGCGAGCTCAATGCCACGTCCATTTTGCTGGTTATGTTCGTGAAAAGGTAGGAGCGCAGAATCAGCATCCAGTTTTGAAAGAACATGCAGATAACCATGCCCAAAACCAAAATGTCGAGCGCGTCCGCCGCTCTGTGCACCAAAACTTTATCTATAATGTTTTGCGTGAAAATCGGCGACGCCAAGCCCAAAAGTTGCAAAAGCAACGACGTAAGCAAGACCGTGCGCAAATGCGGCACATACTTCGACACGACGGGGATAAACCACTTGAAACCGAATTTGCCCTTTTCGCGTTCGAGTTCGTAGCGGCGCGTGAAAAGAATCGCTTCGCCCGTCCAGTCCATCATAAGCTTGTAGCGGTCGACTTGCACGGGCTGTTGCGAAAAGGCGGGATCCATGACGTAGATTTTGCCTTCGCGAATCGTGGTAATGACGACGCTCCTGCCCGAACGCAACTTGATAAGAATCGGGTAAACGAGCGACTCCAAATCAGCCTCTTTCAAGCCTTCATAGCGGCGCGCCTTTAATTTGAGTTCGCGGGCGGCGCGGACGAGCGTGATAAAGTCGACGCTGCCTTCCTCCAAAACGTAAGCGCGTTCGAGCTGACGATAATCGGCGGGGATGTTGTAATACTTCGCAATGGCTATCAAGCAGGCGAGACCGGTATCAATGCCGTTGACTACGCCGCCGTCTTCGGGCTGTTTGACAGAGGTATCGAGTTGACCGGGCTTGGCTTGGTCGGCGGGCACTTTTTTGAGTTCGATTTTACCAAGAGCTTGCCCGCCGGATTTTTGCGGCGATTGTCCTTGCGAAGGCACGAGATTTTTGTTGTCGGGAGTTCGATTGTTATTTTCTGCCATAAATTAACGCTCCCTTAAGGCTTCGGACGTGTAGCGGCGGAACGGGTCGAGGAAGAAGTCGATAATGCGCTTTTCCTTGATTTTGATTTCCGCGCTGACGTTCATGCCGACTTCGAGTTTCGCCGGCTGTCCGTAAACGTTAATGTCATTGCTTGTGGGGTCGAGGAGGAGTTTGAATTTCATGTTGCGCATTTGGTCGCTGGGGTCGTTGACGGCGTCCGCGCTGATTTCCTGGACTTCCGCCTTGTACATGCCGAATTTTTGGAAGTTGAACGTTTCAACCTTGACTTCGGCTTCCTGCCCGACTTTGATAAAGCCGATGTCCTTGTTGTCGGCGTAAACTTCAAATTCAAGCTTGGCGTCTTCGGGGACGATTTGCATTAAGGCCTGCGCGTCGGTGACGATACCGCCGAGCGTGTGAATGTTCAAGTTGTAGACGCGCCCGCTTATCGGAGCGTAAATCGTCGCCATGCGCGAATCTTCGTCGGCTTTCTTAATCGATTCGACGATTGAATAATATTCTTTCTTGGCTTCGACAAGCGCGGTCATGATGTCTTTGTGATAGGACGCGTCGACGTTGGCAAGGTTTTGCTGAGCTTCAGCGATTTCTGCGCGGATGCTGTTAATGGAGTCGAGTTCCGCCTGAGCGTTTTTGGTGTACTCAATCGTTTCGCGTTGCTGTTCGAGCAGTTGGAATTCGGAGATTGCATTCTGTTCACTCAAGGATTCAAGGCGTGCTTCCTTTTCGCGGGCAATTGCCAAAACTTCCGCGTATTTTTCGTAGGACGCCTGCGTCGCTTGGAGGCGCGCTATTTTCTGTTCGATAACGTCCTGACGGCTTTGCCGCTGCGTGCGATAATCGTTCGTGCGGCTTTGATAAAGAGCCATTTCCGCCGCCAAATCGTGCGGTTCAAGGTCGGGGTCTTCTTCGGGCGTGAAGGGTTGTTGAGTAAGTTCCGCCGTCAAACGCTGAATGTCGAGCTTGTAATAGGCGGCGCGTTTTTTCAAGCTGTCGTAGTCTGCCGAAGTCGTCGTGGGGTCGAGGACAACCAGAACGTCGCCTTCGTTGACGAATTGTCCTTCTTCGACGTTGATTTCTTTAACGATGCCCTTGTTTTTGACTTGAACGGTTTTGATTTGTCCGGACGGAATGACTTTGCCCGCCGCAACCGCGACTTCGTTAATATGACCGAGGATTGACCAAATCAACGCGACAACGATTAATGACAAGACCGTCCACATGACGAAACGCCCCGTCGGCGAAGGCGGTGTTTCTGTCACTTCCAATATCGCCGGCAAGAATTCGGTTTCTTTTTCGCGTTTCTCGCCGTGAATAAGCCACTGGAAAAATTTTTTAATGGATTTTTTCATCGCTTACCCTCTGCTTTCTTGCTGGTCGTAAAGATAACGGTAGAGCCCGCCGAGCGCAAGCAGTTGCTCATGCGTGCCGCTTTCTATGATCTCGCCCTTGTCGACGACGATAATTTTGTCGCAACGGCGAACCGCACTTAGTCTGTGGGCAATGATTAACATCGTCCTCTGCGCGCCGATTGCGCCCATGTTGTTGAGGATGATTCGTTCGGATTCGTAGTCGAGGGCGGAGGTCGCTTCGTCGAAGATCAGAATCGGCGGGTTGGCAAGGAGCGCGCGGGCAATGGCTATGCGTTGACGCTGACCGCCCGAAAGCGAATCGCCGCGTTCGCCGACTTTGGTGTCGTAGCCTTCCTTGAGTTCCAAAATAAAGTCGTGAGCCCCGGCGAGACGTGAGGCGCGAATGATTTCGTCCATAGTGGCTGTCGGGCGGCTTACGGCGATATTGTCGCGGACGCTGGAGTTGAACAAATAATTTTCCTGCATGACGACGCCAATTTGACCGCGCAACCAGCCCAAGTTTGCTTCACGCGTGTTAATGCCGCCTACAATTATGTTGCCCGATTCGGGAATGTAGAGGTTTTGCACGAGGTTCGTCAGCGTGGACTTGCCAGAGCCCGAACGCCCGACTATGCCGATTTTTTGTCCCGGCAGGACGCTTAAGTTGATATTCTTCAAGACGAGCGGCAAATCTATTCGGTAGCGAAAGGAAACGTCCGAGATTTCGATTGCGCCGTCAATGCGGGGTGCGCCGCGCTTGCCCATCTCCTGCACGACGGGTTCCATCGGCGTGTTCAAAATGTCGCCGATACGTTCGATTGACATCTTAAACATGATAACCGAACGCCACAGCATCAAAAGATTTTTCAACGGACCGAGTGCCTGCCGCGAAATCATCTGGAAGGCGATTAATTGACCGAGCGTGAGTTCGCCGCGCATAACCATGTTGCCGCCGTACCAGAGAATTGCCAGCGTTATCCCTGCCTCGACAATGCCCGTGAAACCGTCCAGCGCAAGGCGGAATTTCGCCATTTCAAAGGTATTGCGGACGTAGCGCGCTATCAGATTTTCCCACTTGTTGACGAATTGCGGTTCGACTGCCAACGCTTTAATCGTCTCGATGTTGGAGATTGATTCGACCATGAAAGCACTGTTTATCGCGCCCGCACGCCAGACGTTTTCGATTTTACCGCGCAGGATCGGAACCGCCCAAAGTTGTATCATGTAAAGCGGTATCGTTATCAGCGCGATTAAAGTCAGCGGCACGGAGTACCAGAACATAAACGCGATAAACACCGTCGAAAACACGACGTTAAGCACCGTGGTGAGACCCGTGCCCGTCAAGAATTCGCGAATTTGATTCAGAGCGGCGACACGCATTAACGTTTCGCCGACGCGCCGACGTTCGTGATACGGAAGCGGCAACGAGATTAAGTGACGGAAAAGCCGCGTGCCCAATATTGCGTCGAGTTTATTCGTCGTGTGGTTCAGTATGTAAGTTTTCAACGCGGTCAGAAGCGATTGCAGGAAGAAAAACACGACCATGCTGCAACCGATAACCATAAGCGTCGACATGCCGTTGTTGCCGATAACTTTGTCGATGATAACCTGCGTCATGAGCGGGAAGACTATGCCCATGAGTTGCAGGAAAAACATTGCAATCAGCACTTCAATCAGCGGCTTCTTGTAGTGCAGGATAACCTTCGTGAACCATTCGATGTTGTAGCGTTTCTTGATGTACTCCCAGCTGAAAGCGGCGGAAAAAACCAAGAGCTCGTTTGCCCAGCTCTCGGTGAATTCCTTGATGGGAATAGCCTTGGGTTTGTTTTCGCGCGGGTCAATCGCCAAAATAACTTCGTCGTTCGCGCTACCTATTGCAATATACGCTCCGTCAACCATTTTGGCGATAACGGGATATTCAAGCTCGCGAAACTCGTCGATTGTCGGCTGAATGACTGTGCTGCGGATGCGGTGCTTTGCTGCTATTTTGGTAAGTTTATTCCAACTTATTTGCTCGTCGGTTTCCGGATTTTTGTCGTAAATCGCTTGCAAATCTTTAACGCCGAAATGTTGCAAAACTTTTATAAGGGAAACGATCCCTGTTCGATTCGGGGGCGGCGCGGATTTATTTTGGGGCATGTTTCATGCAAATCTCCCTTCGTTACAATCTGACGCAATTATCGATTAAGATTGTTAGACGCGCATTAAAAAACAGTCCTTGTCAAAGAAAAACCGCCGTCAATCCGCAAGGAAGACAGCGGCTTTCTGTATTTGTCCGACTAAAGGATTAACGATACTTCCGCTTGCGAGCCGCCTCAGATTTCTTCTTGCGGCGGACGCTGGGCTTTTCGTAATGTTCACGCTTTCTAACCTCTGCGAGCGTGCCCGCCTTTTGACAGGTACGCTTAAAGCGGCGGAGAGCACTGTCTATGGATTCGTTTTTCCCAACTTTGACTTCATTGGCCATTCAATATCCCTCCCTCCGCTTGATGCTAGATAATTCAACTGCCCGCGTATTTTAACATGCAACATTGCAATCGTCAACGTCTTTTTGGGAAGCGGGGGCAAGTGGTGCGTCAAGACATCGGCTCAGCCGTCGAATTCCAGCAAGCCGTAGGCTCCGGCGTGACGCTTGTAGACGACGCAAATCTGTTCGGTCTGCGCGTCGCGGAAAACGAAAAACGTATGATTGAGCATGTTCATCTGCATGATTGCTTCCTGCACGTCCATGGGCTTAACGACGAAGTGTTTCGTTTTGACGACGGGATATTCCGATTCGTCCTCGCGCTCGACCTGAACTTTCGATTCGGCGAAGGCTTCAGACCTTATGCCGCCGTTGCGAAAACGACGTTCAAGGCGCGTCTTCTGCTTGTGAATTTGACGCTCCAACTTTTCGACGACCAAGTCAATCGAAGTGTACATGTCGACGTTGGACTCCTGCCCGCGCAGAATCAAGCCGCCGCGTCCGACTTCCGCCGTCACCTCGACGATTTGACGATCCTTTTCGACCGAGAGCAGAACGGAAATTTCTTCCATGTTGTCGAAGTACTTCGTGATTTTGCCGACGCGCTTTTCGACGTACTCGCGCAACGGCTGCGTGATTTCGATATTTTTGCCTCTGATGTTGAATGTTGCCATGATACAACAACTGCTACTCAAAACATAGTTAATAACTATGTCAAGATGATTCGGACAGATCTCGCGATCCTGTCTTACTGCTTCAACGTGTCCGTCTTTGCCGAAGCTAAAAACGTTTGTTTAACACTCCACAGTCGTAAATTCCCGGCTGGTCGCCGGTACACGGATTCATCTTGTAGCTTTCTCCTTTCGTAATAATATGAAACAAAAATTTTTAAGTGCCACCATCCGCGACCGCCCTCAGAGTTCTACCTCATAGTTATCAGGACTGTTTCAACCTGCACGGGTCTTCTTCCCGGCGCATAGACTGCTTTAAAGTTAGCACCAACTGGCTCAACGGCTCTTGTGTTTATGAGCTTTCAGCTTTTCGCTGCACAATTTATCTTTACGACTAAACGTTTTAAGTTCCCGAAGTCCACTCCTTCCGCTGTTGCCGAATGTGTTTGCCGCTATATTCTGCGCGGGGGGCGGTAAATCCTTTAAACCGAAAATTTTTCTTGACACAAGCCGACTTCAATACGGTATAATTGCCGCAGATTTATTTTTGGGAGGGAATAACTTTATGGCTACGGTTCCTAAGAAAATTTGGCAGGACAGCTACCAACTCTACATCGGCGGGAAATGGCGCGACGCCGAGGGCTCCAAGACCTTCGACGTGTACAATCCCGCCAACGGCGAGTTCATGACCAAATGCGCCGCCGCAAGCAAGCAGGACGTTGACGACGCCGTCAAGGCTGCTTGGGATGCGTTCTCCGCGTGGAAAAAGACTTCGACCGCCGAACGCGCCGCCATTCTCCTCAAAATTGCCGACATCATCGACGCAAACAAAGAACACCTTGCCATGATTGAAACGCTCGACAACGGTAAGCCCATTCGCGAAACAATGAACATCGATATTCCGATGGGCTCCGACCACTTCCGCTACTTCGCGGGCGTCATTCGCTCCGAAGAGGGCTCGGCAAACATGATTGACGACAACACCATGAGCCTTATCCTCAACGAACCGATCGGCGTCGTCGGACAAATTGTCCCGTGGAATTTCCCCTACCTTATGGCGGCGTGGAAGTTGGCTCCGGCTCTCGGCGCAGGTGATTGCATTGTCTTCAAGCCGTCAAGCACGACAAGCTTAAGCGTCCTCGAATTAATGAAGCTTATCGAAAACGAATTGCCGCCGGGCGTCCTCAATATCGTGACGGGCAGCGGCGGCAAGACGGGGCAATTCGTCCTTGACCATCCCGACATTCGCAAGCTCGCGTTCACCGGCTCGACCGAAGTCGGCTACGCCGTGGCAAAGGCGGCGGCGGACAAACTCATCCCCGCGACTTTGGAACTCGGCGGCAAGTCCGCAAACATTTATTTCGACGACATGCCGTGGGAAAAAGGCGTCGAAGGCGCGTGCATGGGTATTCTTTTCAATCAAGGCCAAGTCTGTTGCGCAGGCTCCAGAATCTTCGTGCAGGATACGATTTACGACAAATTCCTTGCCGCGCTTAAGGCGAAATTTGAGAGCGTTAAAGTCGGCTTGCCGTGGGAACCTGACACGCAAATGGGCAGTCAAATCGACAACCGTCAGCTCGAAAAAATTTTGAACTACGTCGAAATCGGCAAGGCTGAAGGCGCGAAAGTCATCACGGGCGGCAAACGTGCGGTCGTCGCAGGCGGCGAAAATGGCGCGTTCATGCAACCGACGATTCTTGCCGACGTCAGAAATAATATGAGAGTCGCTTGCGAAGAAATCTTCGGACCCGTGGCAGTCGTCGTCAGGTTCCACGACGAAGACGAAGTTATCAAGATGGCGAACGACAGCGAATACGGCTTGGGCGGAGCCGTATGGACTCGTGACATCAATCGCGCTTTGCGTGTCGCCCGCGCAATCGAGACGGGTCGAATGTGGGTTAATTGCTACAACTCACTCCCGGCCGGCGCACCTTTCGGCGGCTACAAAAAATCCGGCATCGGTCGCGAAACGCACAAGCTTATAATGAACGCCTATACGCAGAAGAAAAATATTTTTATCAACATGAGCGAGGCTCCGACGGGGCTTTACTGATTAAAATTTTTCGCGGCTAATGCAAATCCCCTTCCGTATGCTATAATCTGCGCGGGAGGGGATTCTTTATGGCAACTCGACCTGTCTTTGAAGTTTCTGCTGACGAAAAAATTTTTGTGAGACGCGACGTTCAATTTAAATGGTTCGGCGGGCGCACCTTAGAACAAATCCGAACAAATATTCACGGGCTCCACGGAATTTATCTGGCGGCGTTCCCCGGCAAAAAAATCTTGGAGATTTCGTCGAAAAGCGAAGACGCTCTCGGTGTGCGGTTGAGCGCGTTCAACCTCATGATTCGCAACGGCGTTTCGTTGGAGTCGGCGTTTCAAGGCAGCAAGGTTTTCAAGTCGGGCGGTCCTTACGTCGACATTATCGGCAAGCCTTCCGTTTACGCCAAAAGCGACGGACGACTCAAAAAGAGCGGCGCACTTATCGGCTTTCGCTACGAAGACAAAGATTTTCCGCTCAACCCGCCGGCGTACTTTTATAATTGGCTTTACGTCACGACGTTGGTCGCGAACAAAGATTTGGCGGATGAGTTGCTTGCGCGAGAATTTGACGCCTTCACGGATATTGCATTCAACCCCGATAAAAGCTTAAACTGTCAAGCACAGGCAGCGGCGATTTTCGTTTCGCTCAGCCGTCAAAAACTTTTGGACGCCGCGCTTTCCGATAACGAAAATTTTTTAAGGACGGTCTATCATGAAAGACAGCGATTATAAAACTTACTACGGCGAGCAACGTGAACTTCTGCGCGATGCGTTCGCCGAAATCGGGCAGAAGGCTGAACTAATCTTGACGGTCGGTCAATTATTAATGGAGAACGGCGCAGATACAAGCCAAATCTCTCGCGACATGAAGAGGGTTGCCGCTTACATGGGAATCGCCCCGGAAAAATTTCACCTGCACATAATGTACACTACGCTGATGCTCAATATCAGCGACGAACATCATTCGCACACTTCTTTTAGAAAATGCCCCAAACATGCAGTCAACATGCGAATCATTTCCGCCGTAAGCAAGCTGACATGGCGCGCAATGAAGGAACACTACACGCTTGACGAATTCAAGAGCGAACTTGCCGCCGTCGCAAAACGTCCGCGCTATCCGCAATGGTTGACGGTCTTGGCGGCGGGTACGGGTTGCGGTTCATTCTGTACGCTGTTCGGTTGCGATTTCAACGCGGCGATTTATACGATGGTCAGCGCGATTATCGGCAAGATCGTTCAAATGCAATGCGCCGAACGTTTTGGATTTAATCCTTACGCGTCAATGATGTTTGCGGCGTTTGCGGCACTTAGTGTCGCCGACCTTACGCACTTCTTGCCGACCGAGACACCGTGGCACCCGATGATTGCCGCGTCATTATTTTTGGTGCCGGGCGTTCCTATAATCAATGCGTTCAGCGACATGCTCAACACCTACCTCGTCAGCGGCGCGGCGCGAATTTTACACACGCTGATAATTGTCGGCTCAACGTCTTTCGGAATCGTCTTCGCTATCGGCATGTCGGATTTTGATGTGTTCATGGGTCTGCCGCTCACGCTGGAAAGCAATTATCTGCTGTTCGCAATAGCAGGAGCTGTCGGCGCGGCAAGTTTCGCGGTGTTCTTCAACCTGCCGAAACGTTTGTTGATTGCGGCGGCATTGGGCGGAGCAATTTGCGTTTGCACAAGAAATTTCTTTACCTTTGAACTGGGCATGAGCGCGGCTGTCGGGACACTCGCCGGCGCAACTTTGGTCAGCGTCCTTGCCGTAAGGGCGATACATTGGCTTCATACGCCGTCACTGGTTTTGGTCGTGCCGGCAGTCATTCCGCTCGTTCCGGGTTTGCTGATTTATTATTCACTGTTCGCGTTAATCAATATCCGCCTGCTTTCCGTCGAAGATCTTTTGGAGGCAGTTCAAATCGGCGTCAACGCGGGGCTGATAATTTTGGCGATAGCAATCGGCGCGGCAATGCCGGCCATTTTCGCGAACCGTTTCTTTGAGCGGGCGAGCAAGGAAAAGCAGGAAAAACTTTTGAACGAAATTTACGAGACCGACTTGAAAGACTGAGGAGGCGTTTACATGCACGAAGCGATTAAAAATCTGCGCGGCAAGGATTACAATCCGTGCGGCGACTTGACGGGCTCCGAACGCGAACTTTGCGACGAGGCGACGAAAAATTTTTATAACCTGCCTTTCGTCGAAGTCATGCGCGCGATTTCCGTCAAGACGATTGCCGAGCTTGAACACGAAGAAAATTTCCGCAACGTCGACGCGCTGACACATTGGGCGGATTATAATCTCAACGACACGGAGCGGCGCGCCAATCTGAACTTCGACACGTTCACGCCGTTACAGGCGGGGCTGTGCAAATATCTGGTGCACGTCCTCTACGAAAACCGCTACAACATCCACTACAACGCGCTGATTAATTACTGCCGCACGCTTGACGACAAAGCCTGTCGCGCCGACGTGACGGGCGACGCCTTGGAGCAAACGATAAACGCCATTGCGCAACGGGCAACGCATTCTTCGGCGGTCAACGACTTAATCGGCGAGCTGTGGAATTTTTTGGCGGGCTAGGGCTTGCAATTTGAAAATCAATCGGCTATAATTGCAAACACTTTACGGGTTGTGGCTCAGTTTGGTAGAGCACCGTGTTCGGGACGCGGGGGTCGCAGGTTCAAATCCTGTCAACCCGACCAATACAGAAATCACAAAGGTGGAGGTTAAAAGCTTCCGCCTTTTGCGTTTACGGAGGCGCGTCATGAAAAAATTTCTCGTGATAATCGTTTGGCTCTGTTGCGTGGCGTATGCCGTCGGCGATTATTTTGTCGATTTCGCTTTAAAGCGCGGTGAAGACTTGTCGCCGCCGAAAGCTTGCGCGGACATCGCTGACCCGAACTTGAAAGCTCCGCCCGCACCCGACTTCCCCGCCGAGGATTGGACGCTTGAGAGTTTCGACGGGCTCAAGCTTCACGCAAAAAAATTTTCGCCCGCCGAGCTTTCAAACCGTTGGGCGATTCTGATTCACGGCTACGGGCGCGACGGCACCTTTGCCTACGATTACGCCGACGAATACCTTAAGCGCGGCTGGAACGTGCTTGTTCCCGACTTGCGGGCTTCGGGACAGAGCGAAGGGCAATTCATTACCATGGGCGCACTTGAAAGTCGTGACGTGTTCGATTGGGCGGGCAAGCTTCCCGACGACGCGAAAATCGTTTTGCACGGCGTGTCGATGGGCGCGGCGACTGCTTTGATGACTGCCGCGCAGGAGCCGCCGAATCTTATCGCCGTCGTCGAGGATTGCGGCTACACTTCCGCTTACGAGATGTTCGCCGCGCAGGTGAATAAAATCTTCGGCTTGCCCGAATATCCGATAATGCCGCTCGCCGATTGGGTTTGCAATTTCCATACGGGCGTTAAAATTTCGGACGCCGCGCCGCTTGCGGTCGTCGACAAAATCAAAGTGCCGGTGCTGTTCATTCACGGCGACGCCGACGGGCTTGTTCCGTTCGAGATGATGAGCCGGCTTTACGACGCCTGCGCGGCTCCGAAAGAAAAATTCGTCGTTGAGGGCGCGGGGCACGCCGACGCCAAGCCTTCCAACCCCGCCGCCTACTTCGACAAAGTTTTCGCATTTATCGACGCCGCGTCGTCATAAAAAATTTTTTCGCGGGAGTCTTCGAACGCCCGCTTTTTTGTTGCAGATTTCGTTGTCAACAGGCGCGATTTATGATTTAATAAACGCACCAAAATTTTTCCGGGAGTGAGTGCCATGAATCTTAAGGAAGCGTTCCAAGCGCAAAACAAAATCGAAAAGCTCTTCGACTTCGTGAGCGGCTATCTCGACGACGAAAAAAATTTAATCAGCGTCACGGAGAAACATTTTCGCTCAAAGGCGGCGGAAGGTCAGCCCGACGAAAAAATCAACGTCGTCGTCGACAACAAGTTTCCGCCCAACAAAGTCATCGACTTCCTGCTTATGCTTATCGACGAGCGCGAGAAACTTGCCAACGCGATTCACGCGGCGAAAAGCTCCATGAAGTTCGATCTGGACAGCGCGGTTGACGTGAACAAGAAACGCCACCTTGCCGCCGATACACTGCGCGGGCTCCGCAACTTCAAAAGCTCAAGCCTGCTTGAAAAGAACGCCGGCGTCGGCTACGTCTTCAACAAGGAGGGAAACCAAACGACTTACCGCTACGACATCGAACGCGTAAAGACGATTGACTACGACCGCAACCGCGTCCGCGACCTTATCGGCAAGTTGCAGGCTCAAGCCGACAAAGTTTCAAACGACATCGACGCCGCGCTTATCGGTACGTCCGTCGATTACGAATTGCCCTTCGACGCCCACGCCAACGCCTATGAAGTCATCGAAGACTACGTTGCCAACCATTGAAATTTTTTCGCGTCCGAGGTTTCGGCGGAGGGCAAAGGTTTCGTGCGAAGTCGGTTCAGGCGCAGATGAACTGAGAGGCTGCGCAACTTGTGCGAAAGGTTAAATCGCTCTGACTATGGGTACAAGGGGGCTTCCCGTTGTATCGCTCAAATTTCCGTCAAGCCAACCGTTCGTTCGCAAGCTCGACAATCGACACCGCGCCAACTTGCCAACGCGCCAATTCACGAAACTTAAACACGCCTCCACAGGGATTGACAAACCTTGTTCGTTGAGTCGCCTTGCCTTGCAATTTTAGGGGCGGGCGGCGAATAGACGACGTCGAAATTTTTTGCCTTCCGCCGAGACCTTGGACACCGTGAAAATTTTTTCAGACAGGAAGTGATTTTATGGACGCGCTGATTTTATCGCGCCTGCAGTTTGCAATTACAACTATTTACCATTTCCTTTTTGTGCCTGTGACGCTCGGCTTGTCAATCTTCGTCGCGTTGCTTGAAATGTGGTACGTCAACAGCGGCAGTTACGAAGAGCGAATCAAGCTCAAAAAGCTCGTGAAGTTCTTCGGGACGATCTTCCTGATTAACTTTGCAATGGGCGTAGTGACGGGTATCGTGCAGGAATTTCATTTCGGCATGAACTGGTCGGAATACGCTCGCTTCATGGGCGACATCTTCGGCGCGCCGCTCGCGCTGGAGGCTTTGACGGCATTTTTCATTGAATCGACGTTTATCGGCTTGTGGATTTTCGGTTGGGACAAGCTCAGCGAAAAATTTCACTGCTTGTGCATTTGGATAGTCGCCTTCGGCAGCAACCTGTCGGCTTTTTGGATTTTGGTCGCTAACTCGTTCATGCAACACCCCGTCGGCTACGCTATCGAGGACGGGCGCGCCGTCATGACGGATTTTTTTGAACTCGTTACCAATCCTTACGTCTTCGGCGAATTTTCGCACACGTTCTTTGCCGGCATAACCACGGGCGGCTTTCTGGTTATTGTCGTGAGCGCGTGGAAAATCGCAACGGACGACGTGTCGCGCGAAATGTTCGTTCGGACGCTCCGCCGCGCAGTCCTTTACACAATGCTCGGCACGTTGGGCGTCATGGGTTCGGGTCACATGCACGCGCAGTATTTGGCGGAAGCCAACCCGATGAAATTGGCGTCGTTCGAGGCTCTGTGGGAGACGGAAGATCCCGCGCCGTTCGCCGTCGTCGCCGATATCAATCAGGAGGCGCGCCGCAACGATTCCGAAATTCTTATCCCGAAAATGTTTACGTTCATGGTTCATAACTCATTCAAAGGCGAAGTCAAGGGCATTAACGACTTGCAACGCGAGGCGCAGGAAAAATACGGTAGCGGCTACTACATTCCCAACGACGTGCGCGGCATGTTCTGGAGCTTTCGCGCAATGGTCGGCGCGGGCGGTGCGCTTTTGTTTATCGTCTTCGTGACAGGTGTCTTGGTCTTTTTCTGCCGCGACAAAATTTACGAGCACCTGTCTTGTCTAAAGATGATGCCGTTGTTGTTGCCGATACCGTTCGTCGCGAACTCGGCGGGCTGGTACATAGCGGAGGCGGGTCGTCAGCCGTGGATAGTCGTCGGCCTGCAGAAAACGGCGGTCGCGGTCAGCCCGAATTTATCAGCGGGCGAAGTTTTTGTAACTTTGGTCGGTTTCACGGCGATTTATTTGTTCCTTGCGGTGCTTGCGGTCTTCGCGGCGATCATGTTCATTCGGCGGACAAAAATCACCGAAGAGGAGTGATTGTCATGTCTAAGCAAGAAAAACGGATTGTCGAAGTCGAAAAACGCGTTGACACCCTTGAAGCTGTTTTCAAATCGTTTATGCAAGAGATGCGCGACCGTGACAATCAGCGGGCGGCTGAGATTATGGAACTTCGGCAAGACATGAAAACCATGCAAGCTAATCTGGACGCAAAAATTGACGGCATGGGCAAGCACGTCCGCAATTTCTTCGTCGCAACGATTATCGGCGTCGCCACCATTGCAGTGACCGTCATGTATTCCATCTTGTCGCACTGAGGGGTGAGGATTGTGGATTTAAATATCATTTGGTTTATCTTGATAACGGTGCTGTTTACGGGCTTTTTTATCCTTGAGGGCTTCGATTACGGCGTCGGCATGATGATGGCGGGTCGCCCGAAAAACGAACGCGCGCAATTCGTCCGCGCAATCGGCCCTGTGTGGGATGGCAACGAAGTTTGGATGATAACGGCGGGCGGCGCGACGTTCGCTGCCTTCCCTCACGTCTACGCGACGATGTTCAGCACGTTTTACCTCGCGTTGTTCCTTATGTTGCTCGCGTTGATTATGCGCGGCGTGGCGTTTGAACTGCGCGGGAAATTTCAAGCGTCAGACTGGGTAAACTTTTGGGACTTCGGCATTATGTTCGGGAGCTTCGTGCCGGCGTTGCTGTGGGGCGTGGCAGTTGTCAATCTCCTGCGCGGCTTGCCGATAGATTATCAGATGCATTTCACGGGACATTTCTTCGACCTGCTCAATCCGTGCGCGCTGTTCGGCGGAATATTCTTCGTGTTGTTGTTCGCATTCCACGGCGCGAATTTCTTGCTGATAAAAATCGCGGACAAGAGTTTGCTTGAAGACATCCGCAAAAAAAGCGTTTGCTTGGGCGTGTCGGCGTTGATTGCGTTCGCGCTATTCGCGGGCTTCGCTTTCGCAGAGACGGACATCCTTGCAAAGTTAAGCACGGTATTTTTCTTGGGCTTCACGGTCGCCGCGCTGATTACGAGTTGCGCGGGCGCATATGCCGGTTGCGGTTGCAAGGCGTTTCTTTCGTCGACATTGGGCATTGCGTTCCTGACGATCGGCTTTTTCAACGCGTTGTTTCCGCGCCTGATGGTGTCGAGTATCATGCCCGATTGGAGCTTGAACATTTACAACGCCGCGTCGACGCCGCACACCTTGACGCTCATGACGATAGCGGCGGCGATTTTCGTACCGATTGTCCTTTGCTATCAGGCGTGGACGTACAAAGTCTTCAAGGAGCGCGTGACGCCTTCTGACGTACACTATCACTAAATCGTTAAGAAAAATTTTATCTGTCGCTTGCGGGCGGCAGATTTTTTTTGTGCGCTGTGTTATAATCGACAAAATTTTTAGTTAAGGAGCGCGTTCATTGCAATTACTTTACAACTTGGCGGCGATACTCGTCGTGATACTGATTATCCCGGTGTTCATGATTCGTTCGATACGGGAGCGAGGCTTCGTGGAGCGAATCCGTCAAAGCTTCGGCTTCTTCCCGAAGGGCGCACTCGACCCCGTGGCGAAAAAAAATTGCATATGGGTACACGCGGCGTCGGTCGGCGAAATCGTTGCGACAAGCCCGCTGATTAAAGAGTTCCGCCGCGAATTCCCAAAGTCGCCGATCCTCGTGTCCGTTGTGACAACTTCGGGCTACGAAATGGCGAACCGAATCATCAAGGACGCGGACAGCATAATTTATTTCCCGCTGGATTTGCCGTTCGTGTCGGAGTCGGTGTTCAAAAAAATTTTCCCGCGAGTCTTCCTAAATGTCGAAACGGAGCTGTGGCCAAATTTCCTCAAAGCGGCGCGCGAAAATCAAGTGCCTGTCATGATGGTCAACGGTCGCATTTCCGAAAAGAGCGTCAAGCGTTACAAGTATATGTTCTCGATTCTGCGCGACATGATCGGAACCGTCAAACTGTTCGCAATGGCATCAAGTGTCGACGCGGGCTACGTCAAGGAACTCGGCGCGCCCGAAGAACTCGTAACCGTCACGGGCAATACCAAATTCGACCAGACCTACACCGACGTGACAGACGCTCAACGTGCAAAGATTCTTTCGGACATGGGTTTGACGGACGCCAAGGAAATTTTTCTTGCGGGCAGCACGCATCGCGGCGAAGAAAATTTCGTGCTCAAGGCGTTCAAAGCGATTCGCGAAAATCATCCCAAAGCTCGGCTCGTCATTGCCCCGCGCGAACTTTTGCGCACCCGTGAAGTCGTTGCGCTGTGCAAGGCGGCGGGCTTCACTGTCGGCACGCGCACCGAACTCCAAAAGCGTCCGCCCAAAAACGAAGACATCATTATCCTCGACACTATCGGCGAACTCGGTCAAGTCTACAGCGTCGGCAACGTCATTTACGTCGGCGGCAGTCTCGTTTCGCACGGCGGGCACAACATCCTTGAACCGGCAGCGCACGGCAAGGCGATTATCGTCGGGCACCATATGGAGAACTTTAAGGATTTGCACGCGCTGTTTAAAAACCGAAACGCTTGCATAACCGTCAACGACGCCGACGAACTTGCCGCGCAGGCGAAGAAACTTTTCGACGAACCCGACGAACGCCGCCGCCTTGAGGAAGAGACGATTAAGATTGTCCATGAAAATCGCGGCGCGTCACGCAAGTCCGCCGTCCTATTGCGGCAAATGCTCACCGAATACGAAGCCAAAGAGAACGCCCGCCGCCTTCGCACGACGGAGAAAATCGAAAACGTTCAAACGTACTTCCTCAAGTTGATTCACGACGAAGACGTAAGCGGGGCATTCACGCCGCTAATGATTTTCGTTATGTACCTCGGCTCGCTCGTTTACAAGGGGCTCGTCAATTTGCGCTTGCTCGGCTACGATTTGGGCTTTTCGGGCAAGGAGCGACTGAATTGTTTCGTCATAAGCCTTGGCAACATAACGGTCGGCGGGACGGGCAAGACGCCCACGGCTCAGCGGCTGGCGAAGGAAATTCGCGACATGGGTTATCGCGTCGTGATTCTGAATCGCGGCTATCGCGCGAAGTTTTACGGCGAAGTCGGTATAGTCAGCGACGGTAAGACGCTCAAAATGGACGCGGCGGAAGCCGGCGACGAAGCCTTCATGCTTGCCAAGCACCTGCCAAACGTCCCCGTGTTAATCGGGGCGCGACGTGCCGTAACCGGGCAATATGCCATTGAACACTTCGGCGCGCAGGTCGTGATTCTTGACGACGGCTTTCAACATTGGCAGGTTATTCGCGACTTCGACATCCTGTTGATTGACGCGGTGTCTGTCTTCGGCAACGGACACCTTTTGCCGCGCGGGACGTTGCGCGAATCGATTTCCCACATAAGCCGCGCCGACGTTTGCCTTATGACGAAAGTTGACCAAGCCCGCGAAGGTTCCTGCGAGCTGATTCGCGACACCGTTCAAAAATACAACGCCGCCGCGCAGATCGTCGAAAGCATTCACGAGCCGCGTTGCCTGATACCGCTTGCCGATTGGGCGATTGATTTGTCGGGCGAAGGCGTCAGCGTCGACATCCTTAACGGGCGGAAGGTTATGGCGGTCTCGGCTATTGGAAACCCTGCGTCGTTCGAGCGAACGCTCAGCGATTTGGGTGCGGAAATTATTTCGAGTCTGCGCTACCCCGACCACCACGATTACACCGTCGCCGAAATAGAAGACATCCTGCAGCGCGCCGAATCGTTCGCGGCGGAAATGATTGTTGTGACGGAAAAGGACGCCGTGAAAATCCCCGACGAAGTTGCGCGCGAGGCGTGGAGCATTCCGGTCTACGTTATCTGCGTCGAAGTCAAATTCAAAGCCGGCGCGGAAGAATTCCATAACGAACTGCGTCGACGGCTTGAAGCGAAGCTCGGCACGAAAACTTGAGCGGCAAATATTTTTAAGGTTCCTGTGTCACAGGAACCTTTTTTTGTTGCGCGTCGCGGTGTCCTCGAAACAAAAATAATCGGGGCAGTGGCGCGATTCGGTGTATTCAAATTGGATGCCGTCGGAATTGAAAACGCGCCCGCTCAAAACCGCCAGACAATTATAATCGTCAAGTTCAAGCCATGCCTTGTCCTCAGTCGTCGCCAATTCTACGGTCATGCGTCGCTTGCTCGTGACGATTTTCATTTTGAGTTCGTTCTCCAGATATTCGTAAATCGACCTCTTGGCAATTTCCTCGTTGAGATCTCCGACCGCGCTTATCAGGAAAAGATTTTTGTCGAGAATCAGCGGCTTGCCGTTGAGGTAGCGGACGCGGCGCACGTCGTAAAGCTTCGTGCCGATTGGGAAGTCAGTTTTCTCGGCAATTTCCGTGTCGGCGATAATCTTATCGAAACGTACAACGCGTGTACAATGTTTGAACTTATTGCGCGTCGCCGCCTCCGTGAAAGATTCGATGCCGCCGATTAAAAACGTGTTGCGGGCGACTGGCTCATAAATAACGCGCGTCCTTTGCCCCTGCCGAACTTGAATGTAGCCGCATTGAATCAATTCCGCAAGGGCACGGCGAATCGTGCTGCGCATACAGCTGTAAATCGCTGCCAATTCGTGTTCCGTCGGGAAAATCGAATTGAACGGGTATTCGCCCGCCTCGATTTTGTTTTTCAAATCTTTGTAGATCGTATCGAACTTTATTTTTGGCATAAGAGCTTCCCTCCAACGAAACTTGTGACATTTTTAATTCAATCGTCGGCAATAAATTTTTGTTATCGTTATCATTGACTTGTTCAAACAATTATGATATAAGTCACCTTGACAAGCTTGTTCATACAAAGTACAAAAGGGGGCTTGAAAAATGGGCAAGTACACCGAAGATTCTCAAGAGCTCTTGAAACTCGTCGGCGGCAAAGAAAATATCGCGGCAGTCTCGCACTGCATGACGCGAATGCGTTTTGTGCTAGCTGACCCGAAAAAGGCCGATGTCAAGAAAATTGAGACCATGAAGGTCGTCAAAGGCTCGTTCACGCAGGCGGGTCAATTCCAAGTAATTATCGGCAACACCGTCAGCGAATTCTATAAGGACTTCACGACGGTCGCGGGCATTGAGGGCGTATCCAAGGACGCGGTCAAGGCGGCGGCCGGCGCGAATCAAAACGTTTTGCAACGGGCGGCGGCGATTGCTGCCGAAATTTTCGCGCCGCTGATTCCCGCGATTATCACGGGCGGACTCATCTTAGGTTTCAGAAACTGTATTGATTCATTGTACATTTTCGAGAACGGTACGAAAACCCTTGTTCAGCTCAGCCCGTTTTGGGCGGGCATGGATCACTTCCTTTGGCTTATCGGCGAAGCGGTCTTTCATCTTGGCATACCTGTCGGGATTTGTTGGTCTGTCGTGCGCAAAATGGGCGGCACTCCGATTCTCGGCATCGTTCTCGGCTTAACTCTTGTATCAAGTCAATTGCTTAACGCTTACGCCGTGGCGACCACACCCGCCGACCAAATTCCGCATTGGGACTTCGGCGGCTTTACCGTGGATATGATCGGTTATCAGGCTCAGGTCTTGCCCGCGATTCTTGCGGCGTTGACGCTGGCCTATCTTGAAAAATTTTTCCGCAAAATCGTTCCTCCCGTCGTGTCAATGATCGTCGTGCCGTTTTGCAGTCTGGTATTGACGGTCTGCGCGGCGCATTTTGTTTTGGGGCCTATCGGTTGGAAAATCGGCTCGGCAATTTCAAGCGTCGTCTTCGCCCGGCATAACGGGCGACTTCCGCGTAGTCTTCGGTGCGATTTTCGGCTTCATCTATGCGCCGCTGGTTATCACGGGCTTGCACCACATGACCAACGCCATTGACTTGCAACTAATCGCCGACTATCAAGGGACGATGCTCTGGCCTATGATTGCGCTGTTGAATATTGCGCAAGGCTCGGCGGTTTTGTCGATGATTTACCTCCAACGCGGCAACAACGCGGCTCAGGAAGTCAACGTGCCCGCGTGGATTTCCTGCTACTTGGGCGTTACGGAGCCCGCGATTTTCGGTGTCAACTTGAAATATTTCTTCCCGTTCATCTGCGGCATGACGGGCTCGGCCTGCGCGGCTGTCGTCTGCGTGTCGACGTCCACTACGGCCAACGCAATCGGTGTCGGAGGCATTCCCGGCATCTTGTCCATTCAACCGCAATACATGCCCACTTTCGCGTTGGCAATGCTCGTGGCAATCGTCGTACCGTTCCTCTTGACGACAATCGTCGGCAAAAAGAAAGGCATTGACAAGCAGGCGCAGGAAGACCAACGTGCGGCGGAGCTTGAAGCGGCGGAAGAAGCGGCTCAAGCTGAAGCGGCGGCAAATCTTGAAAGCGAACGCGAATTCAAAGCTTATCTCGACGGCGAAGTCATCAGTTTGCAGGAAATCGGCGACGGCGTTTTCTCGGCGGGCATGGTCGGCGACGGCTTGGCGATTAAACCTTCCAACGAAACCGTCTGCGCGCCCGTGTCCGGTAAAATCACCGTGCTCATGGACGATTCAAAGCACGCGGTCGGCATGACGCTTTCCAACGGCGTCGAAATTCTGATTCACGTCGGGATTGACACGGTTTCGATGGGCGGCGAAGGGTTCAGCTACCTTTGCAAGGTCGGCGACGTCGTCAAAACGGGTACTCCTCTCCTAAAGTTCAGTCGTGAAAAAATTAAAGCGGCGGGTCACCCCGATACCGCTGTCTTCGTCGTCACCAACGCCAACGGTGTCGAGACTTTCAATTTCAACAGCGGGCAACAAGCCAAAACCGGAAAGACAATCATTGGGACTTACTGAAATTATATTTTGGGAGGATTTTACAACATGCGAAAGACAATTATCAAGGCGTTGACGGCGGCTTTTGTCGTCGACTCGTCGGCAACCACGTTAGCAACGGCGAATCCCTTCAAGCGATGTTCCCTCGACGCATTGGGCTTATCAGTCCGTTGCCAAGCTCGCGGCGGCGGGCGTTATCGAAGGTTACGGCGACGGCACTTATCGCGGCGACCGTCAAATCACGCGCTATGAAATGGCGCAGATGATCGCAAAGGCTATGGCGAAAAATCCCACGGGCGCAAACAAAGCCGAACTCGAAAAATATTCCGACCGTGTTGTTTGGCGCGGCAAAATCGAATACACTTACCACAGCTACCGCACGCAAACCGAAGACAGACGCAAGCACCGCAACAACGACGACACGTTTGTTTTCCGTTTGGAGCCGACCTTTTACGTCAATGACAACTGGTTCCTTTGAGCGCGTATCGATGCCAAGGACAACATGAAGTATGACAATCACGACCAGAAAAATTTCTACCTCGTTCGCGGCTGGGCGCAAGGCAATTATGGCAACTTCAAAATACGCTTCGACAAGCTCGATCTTTACACCAACGAAGACAGACTCATATGGGATACCGATTATTCGGGCGCGGACGTTTAATTCGGCAAGCGACTGCAGGCAAGAATTTTCGTCGGACGCTTCAACAAAAACACGACGGGCGGCGGCACGCGCGGGGCTACTATTACCAAAACGGCAATCGCGCGCCCGGCGAAGACCCCGGCAATTTCGCGGGTATCAATCTCCAATACGTTCCCTAAACGAACAAAGGGCTTTACGGCGGCGCGGTGTATTATCGCATCAAGGACGACGACTTCAAAACTGCGGACATTTTGTATTCCAAGAAGCACGGCGGCGAGGACGTGGCGAGCGTCCGGTCTGTTAATGCGAGCTATTGGTTCAGCCCCAAGTTCAGAATCTACGGCGCATACGGCAAAAACACCAAGGCGGACATTGAAAATTATTCGTGGCAACTGCAGGCGCGCTACGGCAACTACGCCGACAGAGCAAGGCGCGTCGATTGGTCGGTCTTCGCGGGCTACAAGCGTCAAGGCACGAACATTTCCTTCAGCGCGATTAACTGGGACGATGTTATCCTCGGCACCAAGGGCTGAAACGTCGGCGCGGCTTATGCGCCAATGGACAACGTCGACGTGATTTTCAAATACTTCAAGGGCAAATATATCACCGGCCCCGGCAATGCCGAAAAACTCTTTGCCCGCGTTGAATTGTTCTATTGATACGACAGGAGGCGATGACTTTGAATTTTAGCGACAAAGTTGTTTATCAAATCTATCCTAAGTCTTTCAGCGACTCGAACGGCGACGGACTCGGCGACATTCGCGGCATTATCGACAGGCTCGATTACGTCGCGTCTCTCGGCGTCGATTATATTTGGTCAACGCCGTTCTTCGTGTCGCCCATGAACGACAACGGCTACGACGTGGCTGACTATCGCAATATTGATCCGCGCTTCGGGACGATGGCTGACGTTGAAGAACTTATCGCGGAGGCGGACAAGCGCGGGCTCGGCTTGATGTTCGATATGGTTTTCAATCACACGTCCACGGAGCACGAATGGTTTCAACGTGCTCTGCGCGGCGAAGAAAAATATTTGAACTATTACATTTTCCGCGACGGCGCGCCCGACAAGTCGCCGACCAATTGGATCTCGAAATTCGGCGGCAACGCGTGGCAATACGTCCCGCATTTGGGCAAATGGTATCTGCACCTGTTCGACGTGACGCAAGCCGATTTGAATTGGGAAAATCCCGAAGTGCGCGAGGAGCTCAAAGATGTCTTGCGCTTCTGGAAAGGCAAGGGCGTCAAGGGCTTCCGCTTTGACGTGGTTAACTTGATTTCCAAGCCGGCTGAATTCGTCGACGACACGCAGGGCGACGGAAGACGCTTTTACACCGACAGGCGGCACGTCCACGAATTCTTGAAGGAGCTCGTTCGCGATTCCGGTATCGACGGCATGATAACCGTCGGCGAAATGTCGTCCACGTCGCTGGACAACTGCATTCGCTATTCCAATCCCGCCGAACACGAATTGACCATGACGTTCAGCTTCCATCACTTAAAAGTTGACTACGCGGGCGGTGACAAGTGGTCTCTCATGCCCGCCGATATTCCCGCGCTGAAAAAACTTTTCGAGACGTGGCAAGTCGGCATGTCGGAGGGCGGCGGTTGGAACGCGGTCTTTTGGTGCAATCACGATCAGCCGCGTGCGGTTTCGCGCTTTGGTGACGACGAAAACTTTCACAACGCCTCGGCGAAGATGTTGGCTGCGGCGATTCACTTCATGCGCGGCACGCCCTACATTTATCAAGGCGAAGAACTCGGCATGACGAACGCCAAGTACACGTCGATTGAACAGTATCGCGACGTTGAGAGCTTGAACTACTACAAAATTCTGCGCGACGCGGGCAAGACCGAATCGGAGGCTTTGGAGATTATCAGCGAACGTTCGCGCGACAACGGACGCACGCCAATGCAATGGTCGGCGGAAAAATTCGCGGGCTTCTCAAGCGTCGAACCGTGGCTTGCGTCCCCCGACAACTTCACGCGCTTTAACGTCGAGTCTGAAGAGCAAGACGCCAATTCCGTGCTGAATTTCTACAAGCAACTCGTTCGCTTGCGCAAGAGCAATGAAATTATTCGCGACGGTGCGATTGACTTCATTGAGCGCGACAATCCCGACGTCCTTGCCTACCGCCGCACACTCGGCGACAAAAGCTTAATCGTCCTGTGCAACTTCCGCAACGTCGACATCGCCCTTGCCGACGCAACTTTGACCGAATACGCCGTACAGGGCTTCAAGAAAATCCTCGGCAACTGCGACGGGCTCGCCGACAATCTTCGCCCGTTTGAAGTCGTCGTGCTCGAAAAATAACCCACACCCCTATAAACCTTCTGCCGTTTAAAAGGCGGCAATTTTTTTACGTTAAGCCGCCAAATTTTGACGCGTATAAATTGCCAACGGATTACGCGGGAGGAGGGCGGCGATGAAATTCTTGCCGCCAATCAGCATGACAAATTCCTCGAAAACTGCGTGGTCGTCTTCAAGAAATAATTTCACGGCGACGCGAACATAAAATTGGGCGTGCTCAACGAAGCGCGTCCGTTTTTTGTTGAAAGGCAAATTCACAGCGATACTGAGAGGCCGCCCATGGACGGGCGGCCGTCGCCGACGCTTTTGCGTGACGCAAAAACCGTCGGCGCACCAACCCTGAATTATCGGGCGGTTCGGGTGGTTTCTGCCCCTTTCGCCCCGCGCGTAGCGGCGGCTTTCTTTGCTACTTTCTTTCGCCGCTGAAAGAAAGTAGATTTAAAAATAATTCTTTGAAACTTTTCTTACGGCGGAAGAAAGGACGCCGTCCCATTGCAGGAAAAATTTGCGGCTTGTCTAATAATCGTCATTAAAATTTTTTCAGGGGGTGTCAGTATGGGGAAGTTGGTCGTAATTGAAGGCTCGGACGGTTCCGGCAAAGCGACGCAGACGCGAAAACTTTTTGAACGCCTGCGCGACGTTGGCGTTAATGTGAGGCGGGTGAGCTTTCCCAACTACGAGTCGGAGTCTTCCGCGCTTATCAAGATGTATCTGCGCGGCGACTTCGGCGGAGACGCGGAGGCTGTCAACCCCTACGCGGCGGCGACGTTCTACGCCGTCGACAGATTCGCAAATTTTTTTGAGTGGAAGAAATTTTATCAGCGCGGCGGACTCGTCTTGAGTGATCGTTACGTCGGCTCCAACATGGCGTATCAGGCGGCGAAGTTAAACGACGAACGCGACCGCGTAAAATTCTTGGCTTGGCTGGACGATTTGGAGTACAGGCATTACGGCTTGCCGCGCCCCGACTTGACTATCTTCCTTGACATGTCGCCCGAAATTTGCGCCGTGCTCCGTCGCGAACGCGGGCGCGAAGACATTCACGAGGCGGACGCCGCCTTCCAGAACAAAATCTACAACACGTACAAGGAACTGGCGCGCAAATACGGCTGGCGCGTCGTCAACTGTCAATCGGGCAGTTTCGCGCGCAGCACCATGGACATTCACGAGGAAATTTTGACGCTCGTCGAAGAGATTCTGATTTGATTAGTTGTTAGCTGTTAGGAGGAAATTTTTTGCTTAAGGAAGTTTTGATAGTCGAAGGCAAATCCGACATCGCCGCCGTCCGACGCGCAGTCGAGGCTGACTGCATAACGACAGGCGGCTTTCATTTTACCCGACGCACACTTGAAAATATCGCGGCGGCATACAAGCGGCGCGGTATAATCATTTTGACCGATCCGGATTCGGCGGGCGAGAACATCCGCGCTTATCTGTCGAAGCGTTTTCCGAACGCCAAGCACGCTTACATCCCGCGCGACGAGGCGACTGCCAATGACGACGTGGGCGTTGAACAGGCGTCGCCTGAATCTATTCGCAAAGCGTTGAGCAAAGTCCGCACGCTTGAACTTAATCCCCGCGAAGAATTCACGGCGGCTGAAATGGTTGCGTTGAAACTTGCGGGCGGCGACGACAGCTCACGACTTCGCGACAAAGTCGGCGCGGCTTTGGGCATCGGCTACGGCAACGTCAAGACTTTCGTGCGGCGGCTTAACAATTACGGCGTCACGCGCGCAGAATTCACGGAGGCGTTGAAAAATGTTGCACCCGCTTATTGCTGACCCTCACGCGACGCGCTACATCTTGAAGAAATTCAAGTTGCGGGCAGTCAAAGGGCTCGGACAAAATTTTTTAATCGACGCGTCGGTCGTGCGGCGAATCGTCGAAGCGGCGGAAATCTGCGCGGGCGACGAAGTGCTTGAAATCGGCGCGGGCATCGGGACGTTGACGCAAGGACTGCTTGAGGCAGGCGCGCACGTCACGGCGGTCGAAGTCGACAAAAAATTACCCGCCGTGCTGAAAGAAACGCTTGCGGGCTACGAAAATTTTCGGCTCGTCGAAGGCGACATCCTAAAGGTCGACATTGCCGCGTTAATGCCGCGCCCGTTCAAAGTGGCGGCGAACTTGCCGTATTACATCACGACGCAGATTTTGTTGACGTTGCTCGAAAAAAATTTACCCGCGACAAAAATCGTGACGATGGTTCAGCGCGAAGTAGCCGAACGCATGACTGCCGCGCCAGGCTCGAAAATTTACGGCGCGTTGTCGGTGGCGGTGCAGTTCCGTTCGCAGGCGCGCATTGCTTTCGACGTGTCGCCCGAAAGTTTTTTGCCGTCGCCCGAAGTGACAAGCTCGGTCGTGGTTTGCGACGTGCGCAAGCCGCCCTTTGAAGTCGACGAAGAATTTTTTACCAAGGTCGTGCGCGCGGCGTTCGGTCAGCGGCGGAAGACTTTGGCGAACTCGTTGGCTGCGTCGTTCCCGCGCGAAAAAATTTCTTCGGCATTGTCGGCGGCGGAGCTTGACGGCGGACGGCGGGCTGAAACTTTAACCTTAACGGAATTCGCACGGTTGGCAACGGAGTTGAAAAAATTTTGACGGAATTTCATTTCGCGGGGCTCGGCACGCTGATTAACGTCGCGGGCATAATCGTCGGCGGGCTTATCGGTCTGTTCGGCGGCAAGCTTTTGACGGAAGGCATTCGCCGCACGTTGCAGGACGCCTGCGCGTTGGCGGTCATCTTCCTCGGCGCGGACGGTGCCTTGAAAAATTTGGACACCATGCTTTTAATCGCAAGCTTAATCGGCGGCGGGCTTATAGGCGCGATTGTCGACATTGACGGCAAGTTTGAGCGGCTCGGCATTTGGTTGCGCGCGCGTTCCGGCAATGACGGCGATTCGCGTTTTATCGACGCGTTTGTTACGGCGTCGCTTACCGTTTGCGTCGGAGCGATGGCGGTTATCGGCGCGATTAACGACCGCCTGTTGAACGACGCCACCGTTTTGATTGCGAAGTCCGCGCTTGACTTGATTATAATTCTGGTAATGACGGCGAGCCTCGGCAAGGGCTGTATCTTTTCGTGCGTGAGCGTCGGGCTGTTCCAAGGCGCGTTGACTTTCTGCGCTGGCTTTATCGAGCCGTTGATGACGGAAGTCGCGCTTGCAAACCTGTCCGCCGTCGGAAATGTGTTGATTTTCGGCGTCGGCGTCAACCTGCTTTTCCCTGACAAAAAAATCGGCGTCGCCAACCTCTTGCCCGCGCTGATAATTGCTTGCCTGTGGAAGTGAAGACGCGGCAGGAAAATCTTTTCGGCGATAGAATTAGTCTTGCGAAAAAATTTAACGGAGGGAACAACTCAAAAATGAAAGACTACAAAAGCGAAAGCATCAGAAACGTAGCATTCTGCGGACACGGCCGCTCAGGCAAGACCTCGTTGCTTGAAGCGGCACTTTTCGACAGCGGCGCGACCACCCGCCTCGGCAACGTCGACCAAGGCACCAGCGTCCTTGACTTCGAGCCCGAAGAAAACAAGCGCAAGATGTCTATCAGCGCGTCGTTGGCGGCTCTGGAGTGGAAGAACTTCAAAATCAACGCGCTTGATGTGCCCGGCTTCCCCGATTTCGTCGCGGAAATGCACGGCGCATTGGCGGCGGCCGATTCCGTCGTTATCGTCGTCAGCGCAAGCGCGGGCGTCGAAGTCGAGACCGAAAAGGCGTGGGCTCTCGCCGAAAGCCTCAACCTGCCGCGCGCATTTTTCGTCACCAAAATGGATCGCGAACATGCCGATTTTGAAAAAGTCCTTGCGCAACTCAAAGACAAATTCGGTAGCGGCGTCGTCCCCGTTCAAGTCCCCGTCGGCAAGGAAGATTCCTTCAAAGGCGTCGTTGATTTGCTCAAAGTCTTCAGCAAAGTCAAAGCGGACGACGAAGCTATTGACGCCGCGCAGGTTGCAGACGAAGTAGAAGACAAACGCCTTGAAATGCTTGACATTGTTGCCGAGTTCAACGACGAGCTAATGGAAAAATATCTTGAAGGCGACGTTGAAGACCTTGACGAAGCCGAAATCTCCGACGCGTTGGCGGTTGGCATTCGCGAAGCGAAAGTTTTCCCCGTGTTCGTGGGCAGCGCGCTGAAAAATATCGGCGTCAAGAAATTCCTCAACGGCGTCGTCGAATTCTTTCCCGCGCCCGATTCAAAAGACTACAGCGGCATTAATCCCAAGTCTGACGAGCTTGTCGAGCGCAAAGTTTCCGAACCGTTCAGCGGACAGATTTTCAAGACGATGGTTGACCCGTTCGTCGGGCGCATGAGCTACGTCCGCGTCATAAGCGGCGACATGAAGGGTGACGCGACTTACCAACTGTTCGGCGCGAATTCGGAAGGGCAGGAACGTTTGAGCGGCCTGTTCACCATGCAGGGCAAGAAACAAATTCCCGTCGACACGGCGCACGCGGGCGACATTGTTGTCACCAGCAAGCTTGCCAACGCAAAAACCGGCGACACCCTCTGCGACAAGAGCGCGCCGATTAAATACGAACGCATTAAATATCCCGAACCGATGTTGGCAATGGCTGTCACGTCCGAAAAGAAAGGCGAGGAAGATAAAGTTTTCGGCGCGATTAACCGCCAACAGGACGAAGACCCGACA
>Ga0247609_10000644_pt1 | contig 46561 bp, 29 predicted proteins | sample 172DNAGHGlowgp2_FD_193487 | JGI IMG/M metagenome (GOLD analysis project Ga0247609, IMG submission 193487) | Sheep rumen microbial communities from Palmerston North, Manawatu-Wanganui, New Zealand - 1728 DNA GHGlow gp2 | ecosystem: Host-associated > Mammals > Digestive system > Stomach > Rumen ... | reverse complement strand
CCATTCATGGTCATGGACACCGACATCTTGTTGAGAGGAATGCCGGCGAAGAGCACCTTCATGTTCTCGAGCGAGCAGATAGACACACCAGCTTTACCCACATCGCCCACTACGCGTTCGTTGTCGGGGTCGTAGCCACGGTGAGTGGGGAGGTCGAATGCCACAGACAGACCTTTCTGTCCGCTGGCGAGGTTGCGGCGGTAGAAGGCGTTGGACTCCTCAGCAGTGGAGAAACCAGCATACTGGCGGATGGTCCACGGGCGGAACGGATACATCATGGAGTAAGGACCACGAAGGTAAGGTGGAATACCGGCAGCGAAATCGAGGTGCTCCATACCCTCAAGGTCTTCCTTGGTATATACGGGCTGGATGTCGATTTGCTCTGGTGTGCGCCAGTTGGCGTGGATGCCGTTGTCTTTCTGCCATTGCTGGCCATCTTTCTTGGCGATGCCAGCATAGATATCTATGTTATTGAAATTCTTTCTCATTGTCTCTGCCCTTTCTATTTGATTCCCAGTTTAGCGTTATACTCCTTGAGCGTCTCCAACTGGTTCACGCGTACATGGATGAAATTCTCGATGCCTGCAGCCTTGAGGTCTTCGGAGCAAGCGGGTGCTCCAGCTACGACGAACATAGCGCGTCCGTCGAGTGCCTTGAAAGCAGGGATGGCATATTCAGCGTATTCGTCGTCGCTTGAGCAGATGACGATGATGTCGGCACCGGCTTTCAGTCCAGCCTCAACACCCTCCTCGACGGTAGCGAAACCGAGGTTGTCGATGACCTTGTAGCCAGCGCTGGCGAGGAAGTTGCAAGAGAACTGTGCGCGAGCCTGGCGCATGGCGAGGTTGCCGATGGTGAGCATGAAGGCTACAGGTTGTTTCTCAGCCTGTTCTGTCTTCAGACGCAGTGCCTCGAACTCGCTGGCCATGCGGCTCTTGTCGAGTGTGGCGATGGTAGCAGGTTCGTTGTCGTTGTGGCATTGGCAGCAGCATGCCTTAGGAGTCTTGCCTTCCGACTTCTCGTTGAAGTTGGGGAACTGGTTAGTTCCGAGGATGAACTCGCGGCGTTGTGCGGCATAGGTGTGACGTGTCTTGTTGCTGGCGTTGACAGCCTCCTGGATTTTTCCTGCGAGAGCCTGTGCGAGGAATCCGCCTTCGTTTTCTACGTCGAGGAATACTTTCCATCCTTCCTTGGCGAGTGCGTCGGTGAGGTGTTCGATGTAGTAGGAACCACCACCTGCGTCGACAATCTTGTCGAAGTGAGCCTCTTCCTTGAGGAGGAGTTGCTGGTTGCGAGCCAGACGCTCAGAGAATTCGTCGCTGTCCTTGTAAGGAGCATCGAATGGTATAACAGTGATGGAGTCCACATTGGCGAGCGCTGCCGACATGGCTTCAGTCTGTGAGCGGAGCAGGTTCACGTAGCTGTCGAAGATGGTCTGGTTGTAACTGGTTGTGATGGCGTGTACGTGCATTTGGCATGCGCAGTCGCATTCGGGTTCGTACTGCTTCACGATTTCAGCCCAGAGTAAGCGTGCGGCGCGGAACTTGGCGATTTCCATGAAGTAGTTCTCGCTCACGCCCATGTTGAATTTGATGCGTTTGGCGGCTGTGGTGGCGTCGATGCCAGCGTCTACCATCTGCTGCAGGTACTCATTGCCCCATGCCAGTGCGTAACCCAGTTCCTGGTAGATGTAGCAACCAGCGTTGTTGAGTTCGATGGTGTTCACATTCACCGCCTTGAAGCGTGGCAGTTCCTTGAGAGCCTCGATGAGTTCGGGCAGGCATGCAAGTGCAGCCGATGTGTCCTTACCCTTGGTGAGGATTTTAGCGATGGGGTCGAAATTGACGGAGCCTTCAAGTTTGCCAAGGCTGTAGCCTTTCTTCTTGAAGTAATCCACAAGGATACGAGCCAGTTCCACTGTGTGGCGTTGGCAGGTGCTGAAGTTCAGTTCCACGCATTCAGCCACGATGCCGTCGAGAAGAGTCTCCACAGTCTCGGCGCTGACCATGTTGGCGGGAATCTTGAATCCCAGAGCGTTGACACCTTTGTTGAGGATGTCGAGTGCCTTTGTGTTGGCGGCTTTGGCATCATCAACCTTGATGTCCTGACGAACAAACCAAAGATTGTTGTCTGTTTTGTTTCCGCGGATGAATGGGAATTCTCCTGGAAGTGAATCCACTTCTTTCAGGTCTTTCAAGTCTTCACGGCGGTAAAAAGGCTGTACTTTGAAGCCTTCGTTGGTTTTCCAAACCATTTTCTTCTCGAAGTCTGCGCCTTTCAGGTCAACTTGAATTTTGTCAAGCCATTCCTGAGTGGTAGGAGCGGTGAATTCAGAGAAGAGTTTTTCTCTACTATTTGCCATTGTTTTTCAAAAATATATAAGTACTTATGTGAATATCTGTTTTTCCCGAGTTATCGAATTTTAATCTCAACATTCCATGAAAATGAGGGGTCATGAGATGTTAAAATTGAGAGCAATTTTTCGAGATGTCCTTATAAGTAATGCAAAGTTAGTGATAATTCGTGAAATGGCAATCAAATATTTACAAGTTTTTTATGCAATTTAAGGTTTTGTGTCTTTTGGTGGCAGTGGAATGGTTTTGTTTCTGGCTTTTAGTCTGTGTGCCCAAGCCTCATTTTAGGTAAAAAAGTGCTGATGTCAAATGTTTCATAGTAAATGTTAAAATGAAGGCTTGTATGCAGAATCTGAATTTATATGCGTGCAAAAGTGCGTTTTATTGGCGATTTGCTGTATTTTTATCCAATGTTATATGCAAAAATGTTTCATGGGCGTGACTTTATGAAACATTGACCGTTGGCTTTGCCTAAAATGCTCTCGCTCGGCATAGTGCAAACGAGTTTGCCCTCTGCTCTCGCTTAATCGCATTTTTGCCCATGAATTTATCATGAATTGAATTGATGAAAAATTTAGCCTCATGCACCCGCGGTTATTGAGAGATGTCCCTTTAGGGACAGGGGCGGTTGGTGGTTTTTAGTTTTTAGTTTTTTCGTAGGTAGGGATGCATATTTTCTAATAAAAACACCTTGATACTCACGGAATTTGTTTAACTTTGCATAGAATAATAATTCTTGATATACTATGTCACGAGAACAAATCATAGAAAAACACAAGAACCTCTTTTGGTATACGCCTGAAGCAGAGAAACAGAATGTCAGTGACGCTCTGCTCGTTGAGCGTATCTTAAACGATGGCACACTCGACGATTACCGTGAACTGATTGATGCACTTGGAGGCAAACGCGTGGCTGAGGTGTTCTTTTCTGCCAAAGGCAGGCAAAAACAGAATTACTATCCCGAAATTTATCATTTCTTTTCACTTGTTTTGAAGAAATATGCATAGCGAGATATTGAATGAGCGACAGATGCAGTTGCTCCCCTTAATGGCTCAGTTTAAGCGTGAGTATTATTTAGTAGGTGGAACCGCCATTGCTCTCTACATCGGCCATCGGCGTTCCATTGATTTTGATATGTTCAAATTCTCAACCATTAACCACAAGCGGAACCTTGACAAGATTTCGGCTTCGTCTTTCGCTTATTCTATAACTCGTCGGGTATCTGAGCAGATGAACCTTATCGTCAACGACGTAAAGTTAACTTTCTTTCAATATCCTTTTCATATTCAACCTTTGGTTAAATATGAGAACTATTTTCGCTTACCCTCTCTGCTTCAACTGGCTGCGATGAAAGCCTATGCCTTAGGACGTCGCTCCAAATGGAAAGACTATGTTGACCTGTATTTTCTGTTGCGTGACCATTTCACAATTGATGGCATATCTTCTGCCGCCACTCTAATTTTCGGTGAACTCTATTCCGAAAAAATGTTCCGTTCTCAACTTTGTTACTTTGATGACATAGACTATACAGAAGCTGTTGACTGGCTGATTCCCAATCCGCCAACTGATGAGGAAATAAAAAGCGTTTTGACAGACCTCGCGACACAGGGGGTGTAAAGGCTTCGCCTAAAATGCTCACGCTCGGCATAGCTCAAGCAAGCTTGGCTCTGCTCTCGCTCAATCGCATTTTTGGTCATGAATTAATCATAATTAGGTAACATTATAGTAACAAAACATTTGTTTTGCACGTGGAAAATATCGAAGGCTCAATTGCTGTTTTTGATGTAATTTGCTCGCTTTAATCAGCCAAATGGTGCTTCTTTTTACGCTATTTGGCTAAATAAAACCCTATATATTTGGCCAAATATGAACAGATTTGTTTTACCCACATTCCCAAGATAAAGAAAGCCTTGTGACCACTGTCGGCCTCAAGGCAAATGCTCATAGCGGTGTGATTCAGCAACTTGTCACTATCAATCAACTGATGGATTAGTACTTTTGCTGTGCTATAGTGCTATAACTTCACTCGATTTTGAGGGCTGCTTTGGCGTATTGGATGAGGAATTCGGCAGTCTTTTCCTTGCCGAGGATGGAACTGTTGACGCAGAGGTCGTAGGCGCGGCTGTCGCCCCAGGTGGTCTCGCTGAAGAAATCGTGGTAGGCAGCGCGTTTCTTCTCTATTTTCCGTAGTTGCTTTTCCGCATCCTCTCTGCCGATAATCTCACGGTCCTGGAAGAACTTGATGCGGTCCTCTATGTTGGCGCGGATGAAGATGCGCAACAGGCGCGGGTGGTTGCGCAGGATGTAGTCAGCGCAGCGTCCGACGATGATGCAGTTTTCCTTCTCCGCCTTTTCCTGTATGATGTGGCATTGGATGTTGAAGAGGTTCTCGTCGCTGATGCTGTTGCTGTAGAAGGAGTCGGCCGAGACGAAAGGAACGGCGGCCATGGCCCTGAGTGCCATGCCTTTGAGTCCTCCGCTGGATGCCTCGTCGTGTTGCTTGAGTATTTCGGATGAGATGCCGCTTTCCTGTGCCGCCATTTCTATGAGGCTGCGGTCGTAGATGGGGATTCCCAAGGCGTCGGCCATCATCTTGCCGATGGTCTTGCCTCCGCTACCGAGTTCCCTACCGATGGTGATTACGTAATTGTCCATTGTATGCGTGTTTTAGATGGGTTTGCTTTATAGGTTGTTTTGTTTCAGTCCCTCGTGTCTGTAGAAATGCCACAGCATCGCGACAGCCACGATGGAAGAGAGGACGTCAGAAATGGGAATGGTTACCCACACGCCCGTAGTGCCGAAGTAATGAGGAAGTACCAGAAGGAGAGGGACAAGGAATAGCAACTGACGGGTAGTCGATAGGAAGATGCTGATTTTCGCCTTTCCGATGCTTTGGAAGAAGTTGCCCGTCACCATACCCACACCCACGAACATAAACAGGCAGTTGATGATGCGAAGTGCGTTGGCCGAGATACGTGTGAGTTCGGGGTCGGAGGTGAAGAGGCTGACAATGGGTGTAGGGATGAAGACGCAGACCGCGAAACCGATGGTCATGACGATGGTAGCGAGGATGATGGCTTTCTTCAGCACCTCAGTGACTCGTTCGAACTGGCGCGCACCGTAGTTATAACCCGCTATAGGCTGCATGCCCTGGCAGATACCCATCACGACCATGACGAAGATGAAGGTGATGCGGTTGGCAATGCCGTAGGCACCGATGGCAAGGTCACCTCCGTGGGTGTGGAGGCTGGTGTTGATGAGAATCACCACGAGACAAGCGCAGGTCTGCATGCAGAAAGGCGAGAGGCCGATGCCGAGGATGTTCTTCACAATCTTGGACCGTAGGCCGTAGATGCCCCGCTGCAGGTGCACATAGTCTTTCTTGTCCGACAGTTTCCACCAGACGAATGCCAGCGCGATGACCTGAGCGATGACAGTGGCTATGGCCGCGCCGCGGATGCCCATGTCAAGCCCATAGATGAAGATGGGGTCGAGGATGGTGTTGATGATGACCGTGGCGATGGTGGCGTTCATGGCCTTCCTGGGGTAACCTGTGGCACGTAGGACGCTGTTGAGTCCGAGATAGAGGTGAGTCACCACATTGCCCAAGAGAATGACCAGCATGTAGTCGTAGGCATAGCCGATGGTGTTGTCGCTGGCGCCGAAGAACCGCAGAATGGGGTTAAGGAACATGATGGCCAGTCCGCCGAAGATGACGCCCAGCAGTATGTTGAGTGTCACGACGTTGCCCAGCACACGTACGGCTGTGTCGTTGTCTTTCTGTCCCAGTTTGACGGATATCATCGTCGAACCTCCCACACCTATCATGGCACCGAAAGCCGCTGACAGGTTCATGAAAGGGAAGGTAACGGCGAGTCCAGCGATGGCCAGCGGTCCCACACCACGGCCGATGAAGATGCTATCGACCATGTTGTAGAGTGAGGAGGCCGTCATGGCTATGACTGCCGGGATTGCATACCGCATGAGCAGTTTGCCTACATTTTCTGTGCCGAGTTCTTTAGGTGTCTGCAAGGTCTTGTCTTTTTTTATCCCGAATTAGAAAATTACTTGAGGTCGTCCCATTTGGGTGGGTCGACGCCGAGGAGGTTCTTCACGAAGAAGTCGTAGCGTTTGTGCTCGCCGTAGGACTCGCCCATTGTGTGGCGTACGCCTGGGAGCAAGATGAATTCGAAATCCTTACCAGCCTTGATTAAAGCATCAACTACTTGGTAGGTCGATGACGGGTCGACATTGTCGTCCATCTCGCCCACCACAAGCATCAGCGGTCGGTTGAGTCGGTAGGCATTGACCACGTTGGAGCACTCCTCATAGCTCTTGTCAATGGGATAACTCATCCACTGCTCGTTCCACCAGATTTTGTCCATGCGGTTGTCGTGGCATCCGCAGGCAGAGTAGGCAGCCTTGTAGAAATCGCCGTGGAAGAGTACTGCCCCGAGTGCTTCCTGACCACCAGCGGAGCAGCCGTATATGCCCACACGGTCAACATCCATGTATGGGTATTTCTCGCAAGCCGCCTTGATCCAGGCGATACGGTCGGGAAACCAGCGTCCTTCAGGTTCTTGTAGCACACCTCCTCGAATGACTTGCAGCGGAATGAAGTGCCCATGGCATCGAGTTGCACGACGATGAATCCCAGTTCCGCCAACGGAGCGAGGTACCACAGCATCGGTGTGAACGATTTGGGAACGTATTGGTCGCCAGGTCCGGAATAGATGTATTCGATGACCGGATATTTCTTCGTCGGGTCGAAGTTAGAAGGCCGTTGGATGAGTCCCCACATGTCGGTTACTCCGTCGCGTCCCTTAGCCACAAAGACCTCAGGCGCTTTCCATCCGTTGGCTTGGAGTTCGCTGATGTCGGCTCGTTCCAGTTCGCGGAGAATCTTGCCGTCCTTTGCAGAGCGCAGCACGGTCACTGGCGGGTTGGTCACGGTGGAGTAGGTGTCGATGAGGTAAGCCATGTCGCGTGTATAGACCGCTTTGTGTGTGCCTTCCTCAGGTGTGAGGCTCACGAGTCCCTTGCCGTTGAGTTTGATTTTGTAATAGTGTATGAGGTAGGGGTCTTCGTTTTTGTTCATGCCGTTGGCAGAGAAATAGACCACTCCTTCTTTCTCGTCAACCCGCTGTATCTCGCGCACATACCATTCGCCTTTGGTCACTTGGTTGATGACCTTTCCTTTGGTTCTGTCATAGAGGTATAGGTGGGCGTAGTTGTCGCGCTCGCTCATCCAGAGGATGCGTTTGCCGTCCTCGAAGTCGTGGCGGAAGTGTCGGTTGTAGTTTACGTACTTCTCGCTGGCCTCTTCGATGATGGTGCGTACCTCGCCCGTGATGGCCGACATCTCGAGCAGTCGGTAGTGGTGGTGTCCGCGTTCGTTGAACTCGAAGGTGACACTTTGGTTGTCTTTGTTCCACTCTGGTGCATCGACATGGTACTGGCTTTGGAAGAGTTCTGTAGATGGGATGAGCACCTTGCTTGTAGCCACCTCCACGATGACGGGCACACGGTAGTTGAGTGAGTCGCCAGGCTTGGCGTATTCCAATGCCCTGAATTTAGGTTGTAACTGGTCGCGAGGCGACGACTCCACGTAGTTGACATAACGTTTGGGTGCGGGGATGATTTTCACGGTGGCGTAGTACTTGCCATCGCCTGACCACCGTCCGTAGGAACTGTAGTAGTTCTTCTCCACACCGTCCGTGGTGAGCGCACGCTCCGTACGGTCACCTCTATCGCGCAGGTAGAGGTTGTTGTCCTTGCAGAAGATTTCCGTTTTTCCGTCGGGTGAGGGTATGACGCCGTCTTTCTCGTCGGCCACTTCCGTCCAGTGTCGGCCAGGACCAGACCATCGTCTGTCTTCTATGTCCCTGATTTTGGTGGCGGTGTTGTTGGCAGGATTATACGACCAGAACGCCCTGGTAGCCCTCAGTTCGACAGTGCCGTCATTCTTCACGCGCATCTCTCCGAGGTTGAGGTTGTAGCTTTTCACGTTCTGGTCCGAAGCCTGGCTGGTGGCCTCCGCCACTTTCTCGGGGTCGAGCAGGTCTGTACAGGTGTTGGCATCGGCATCAACGAGTTTGTAGTAGGTGACGTTGTTGTCGCCGGTCTCAGAATACCAGAATTTGTGGCTGTCTTCGATAGCGTGAGCCCGTATGCTTCCGTGCGTCATCTTTCCGCTGTATTTACTGGGCATGCTGTATGCACGCTTGTAGTCGTCGATGGTGCCTTGTGCCCACAGTGACGAGCACAAGGATGCGACTGCGATAGTCAGGATAGTTCGTTTCATTTTCTATTAATGTGTTAATCAGTGGGTTAATTGACTAAGTGTTTCACGGTGTCGGCCTCGTTGCTCACCACCTTGCCGTTGAACTTGGCATGAATGGCGTCCTTCTTGGCCGCGCTGGCAAACTCCTGTGCTGTGTGTTTGACGGGTTCCACCATGAACTCAGGTATGTTGTAGCTCTTGAGGAAATAGGTGTAATATCCGGGGTCTTTCTGTGGTAAGGCGAAGGCCTTGTGTGCCTTGCCCTCCTTGTCGAAATAGGCGATATAGAGGCGGGTGTAGTTTCCATCGTCGCGGCGGCTGCTGAAGATAATCCATCTGCCGTTGCTTGACCAAGAATGGTAACTTTCCGCCTGATTGCTGTTCACGTTCTCCAGTTTGCGCACCTCACCAGTCTGCAAGTCCTTGATATAGAGGTCGGCATCGGGATGCCAGATGTGGAAGCATCCGAACTCACCCTGAGCGAAGAGCAGGTAACGTCCGTCGGGACTGATTCGTGGCAGTGTGGCACTGGCATTTACAGAGTCGGCCTGATACACCATTTCGGTAGGTCCGAATTCGCGTGTCTTCTGGTTGAAGGGTTTGCGGTAGATGTTGTATTTTATCTCCTTGTATCGTCGTATGAGTTCAGAGTCGCGGGTGCCTGTAGTGTCGGTGAACTCGAAGTGTGCTGAAGAGAAATAGAGCATATCTCCTGTGGGTGCCCACCAGGGATAAACCTCGAATTCATCGGGATTATTAGAGATGTTGGTCACCTCGTTCTTCTCCACATCGTATAGTATGAGGTCGCTCTTGGAGTCCTGGACCTCGATTTTGGCTTTCGACATGGTGTGGAACGATTGTCCAGTGTTGTTGGTGGAGTAGGCGATGAGTTTCTGAGTGGGATGCCATGATGGATAGACGCCACTGCTGATGGTGGAGTCGGATTTCATGTCGACCTTTGTCAGTTTGTCGCCATCCACTATCATGGTGCCACCATGTCCCTGTCGCATGTGGAACTGCATGTTGGTGGTGTGGTAGTTCTGGTAGGAGTGGCAGTTGATGCACTGTCCGTTGTCCTCGCTCGAGATGATCATGTTGTTGTAGATGTCTTTCTCCTCGAAGTTGGTCAGGTTTCGCTGGTTGATGCTCAGCACCTCATAGGCAATATAGGAGGGATAGATGAGTCGGTAGGAGATGTATGGGTCGATTTCTTCCTCTGCTACAAAGATGCTGAACGCTTGGTATCCCTTCCATCCATTGCCTTCTTTCACAAAGACCTCCACCTTGATGTCCTTGCCTTTAGCAGCCTGCAGCATCTCCTTCCATTTTTTCTCTGGCACTTGTATTTTCATCCCTTTACCATAAGTGGCTTCCCCTCCAGGATAGGTGAACTTGGCCACGGCCTCATTCCCTTTCTCCAAGACCATGAAATTGGTAGGAGCGATGTTGGAGGGTATAGTCACATCGATGTAGTCGGGATAGATTTTAGGTTGGCTGTTCTGCTTGGCGTACTGTTCTGGGGCCTTAGGCGAACTGCAGCCGATGAATGTCAGTGCGGCCAAAGCGAATATGCAGATAAGATAGTGTTTCATACTCATGATTGTATATCGGTTATAAATTGTAAATCAGTTGCTTAATAGGATTTCACATCTCTGACAAGGAAGTAGAAATACCAGAAGGTGTCGCCGAACTGGGCCCTCATGGCATCCGCCATTTGCTTTTCGGTGTACTTCTGTGCCACGAGTTGGTTGGTCATTTGCTGGAAAGCTCCGAACCGCTGCACCACTTTCTCCTGGTCGAAAGGCATACCCTTGATGTCTACCTCGTGTTCCAGGTTGCCATAGAGGTATGCAGCCTCTTGGTAGTGGATAGGCATGGGAACACCTTTATGGAGCATGGCGTAGTTGAAGAAACGTGGCCAGAACAGCTGTATGTTCTTGTCTACCAAAGTATAGGCAAGTATGACGTCGGAGAATTCGGGGTCTTTGTTGGTGGAGTTGGCGAAGTAGTTGATGATATACATCTCGCAGAGTCCTCCGTCACTGTCGAGCAGGTCCTCGAAGCCCATAAGTGGCTTGATGCCCTTGAACTCCTCATTTTTGGCGATGAGTTCGGTGTTGTTGAGGTAGCGTTCGTATTCCTCTGCCCATGCTTTATGGAAGGTGGTCTGTTTCAGTTTCTCGATATACTTTCTCGCCGCCTCGTATTCCCCTTCAACGATGGAACATTTGGTGAGGATTTTGAGGTCGTTGACGTTGAATCCGAATTCCACGCCGTTCTCAATGCACCATCGTGTGGAGAAGTAAGTCTTGCCGTGGTGGTAGTACATCGTAGTGGCGAATGTTTGCACCAGATGTACCTTGAGCGAATCATAGACGTATGGTGGTTCACCTCGGTTGTCGTAGTGGAACATAGCCTCTCCCATCCTGTGCTGGCGCAACAGGGCAATGTTCTTGCTGATGACCATTTGCCGTGTGGGTGGACCTGGCGCAATCGACGACTCGTACAGCACGTCGTCCCATCGTTGCTCTTCGACAGCCTTAGCCATTCGCAGTTCTGCTTTGTAGTTGTAGTTGTCGTACCAGAAGAATTTCACACATGCCACTAAGGTGATAATTATCAATATATTGGCTGTTACAGGTACCAGTCGTTTGCCTTCTTTTTTATTGTCGGTTGATGCTGGACAGGCGACAGTCAGGATGGCTGTCAGTAGAAGTGCGATGGCCAACAGGATGAAAGGCAGGGATGGACGTATTGAAGTGAGCAGGTCGGACTGGAACAGCGGGAAGCTGGCTATCCAAGCGTCCTCTATCCTGATTTGGCTGTAATGCTGATACCAGATAATGGGTGTGGCAATGATGGACAGGATAGCTACGGCGGGTATAACCCACTTGCTGAATCTCTGGTTGTCGGTTTTGCGCAGTCCGATGATGGCAATCAGCAATGTGCCGAGCAGGGCATACCAACCTACGATGGGGTAGCCTAAGAAGCACCAGACGACCACCCATATTATTCTGCAGACTTGTCCCATATATCGGGCAGCAAGTACAGCGCTCATCATGATTAACACACCTAGCGTTTCCTTGAACCAGAATCCAGGGTTCTTGATGTAGTACATCCAATAGCCGAGGCAGATGACCGAGCAGAGCAGCAGCACTGGTGTCAGCAAGGCGGCCACACTCCATTTCGGTTTGAGTCTGAACGCCATGATGCTTTCTACATAGATGATAGCCCACAATAAAACCAATATGGCGCTGCCCAAGGCGGGGTAGTAGAAGTACTGTGTCAGGTAGCAGCCCAACCAATGTACGAATCCACCTGGCAAGGCCATCTGCTCATCGAAGAAAAGTCTGGTGTCGCTCCAAAGGGAGTGGTTTTGCACGCCGAACAGGTAGTCCTTGTTGCCTATAGCCAGTATAAGCCATGCGGCAAGGGCGAAAACCACTCCATAGCAGTATGGCAGTGCTTTTGTCAGTTTGGAGAAGTCTCGTGGCGTTTTTTCGCCGTTTTTCTTTTTCGGCTGTTCGAAAGTTGTTTTTGCACTCGATGTTTTGGTCGAGGCATTATTCATGTTCTTCTGTTTCTTAGACATTTTGTTGTCGCTATTGTTTTTGTTTCCAAACTGCAAATTTAATCAAAAATAGGAATTTACAAGTCTGAGGGATAAAGAAAATGTGTTTTCCATCGGGAAAACATTCAAAAACACCTTATAAAAAGAGAAAATGATTAATAAAACTTGTTTTCCAAGACAAAATAGTAGTACCACCAATAGGTCTTGCCGAAAGTCTTCTTTAGTTCAGCGGCTATCTCTTTCTCTGAGAATCCCTTTTGTTTGAGGTTGTACATGGAGATTTGGAAATTGCTGTAGCTTTGCACCATTGCAAGGTCGAATTGCAAGTCGTCAAAAATGGGGTTGTTGTCGATGTTTCCGAAAAGATATGCGGCCTCCAGATAATGCAGTGGTATATGTTCTCCTTCGTGCAGGATGCCGTAGTTCATGAATCTTGTCCAGAAAAGATCGTTGTTTTTCACGAAAAGCGTGTATGATGTGACGAGGTCGGCCATGACGGGGTTGTGGCTTGTGACCTGTGAGAAATACTGTGTGAGGTACAAATCGCACGCGCTGTTGTCGGCATCGAGCATGTCGTTGGCATCGATAAGGTTGATGACCGCCTTCATTTCCTCGTCGGCTTCAACCATCGAGGGGTTGAAGACCATTGCTTCCAGTCGCATGGCTTCTTTCTTGTGGAAAGTAGTACGTTTGAGTAGGTTGATGTATTTGAGGGCGAGGTTGGGTTCCTTGTTCAGTATGCATGTTTTGGCCATGTGCCTGAGATGGATGACGTTGAATCCATACTCCACGCCGTTCTCGATGCACCACCTGTAACAAAAGTTGGTCTTTCCGTATTGCAAGTAGATTTCTGGTGCGGCCGTTTTCACCATCCTCACTTTTAGAGAGTCGTAGGTGGCAGGCAGCACTGTCTCATTGTCGAAGGTAAACATCTCGTCGCCCAACCTGTTGGTGTTAAGCAGTGCCAGGTTGCGTACGAGTATCATCTGCCTTGTGGGGTGTGCTTTCTGTTCTCTTGCTGTCTCTATGATGCTGTTCCAGTCACGTTGTTCCAGCGCCCGCATCATGTGCAGTTCAGCATGGTAGTTGCTGTCGGTGAACCAGAAGACATAGACCATAGCACAGCAGGCTAAAGTGGTAACCAGGTTCAGAATCTTGCTGTTCCGGATGGTTAGGAAAGGCAGTACGACGAATGCTATAGCGATGATGATGAACGGTATGGACGGCAGGATGGAGAAGGTGTTGTTGGCTTGGAACAGTGGGAACGCGGCCAGCCAGATGTCTTCGATACGGATGGAGGTGTAGTGGTGGTACCATAGCAGAGGGGTAGCGATGATGGCCATGATTGCCATTGACCATTGACCATTGACCATTGACCATTGGCTTCGCCTAAAATGCTCAGGCTCGGCAGAGCTCGAACAAGTTCGGCTCTGCTCTTGCTTAATCGCATTTTTGACCATTGACCGTTGACCATTGAATGGCAATAACATCACCAGTGTGCCTAGGAGTGCGTACCATCCGAAAATCGCGTAGCCGCCCAGACAGAACACTATCATCCATGCGATGCGGAGCCAAGGTTTCATGAGTCTCCCCAAATAGATGGCCAGAAGGGTGAAAGCCACACCTATGCTTTCTGTGAACCAGTAGCCGGGGATTTTAATGTAATAGAGCCAATAGCCGAGATCTATTTCTGAGCAAAGCAGGGCTGTGACGGGTAGCAGGGCTAGGATGCAGTTGCCTTTTTCCAGGCGAAAAGCTTTGATGGTCAGCCAATAGACCAAAACCCATAATGCCACCAATATCAGCGCCCCCAACCACGGATAATGGAAATATTGGGTCAGATAACATCCCGCCCACATCATCAGTCCTCCAGGTTGCAACATGCGTTCTTCGAGAAAATGGCGTGAGTTGAGCCACAAAGAGTGGTTCTCCACAGCGTAGAGGTAGTCGTTGTTCCAGATAGTCAGGATGAGGTAGGCGACGGTGGAGAACACCGCTATTGGCAGCCATTTGGCAGCCAGAAGTCGTGAAGATGTCTTTATCGTTTGTTTGTTGTTACTGTCCACAGGAATACTCATATTGGCCTTTTGTCTGAGTTCAGGCACAAAGTTACAACATTTTCCGATGAATATGTATGTATAAGGGATAAAAATGTTGCGGTATGGGAATCGGAGTGGGTTAGAGGTCTTAAGGTCTTTGGCGGCTTTAGGGCCCTTAGGGAGCATTTTGTTTTTTGGGGGGGCTTTTTCGTCAAAAAGTTGTCTCCCGCAATCAAAAATCAAGAGGTAAAATGGGAAGTGTAAAAAAGTGGATTTTTGTCGAATTTGCGGTCTGTGTGCGATAACAGCGTTGATTTATATCAATAAAACAGCGTTTTTTGACGAGTTCTTGATAAAAAATTTGTTCGGGTGTTTTAAGTCGTTGTAACTTTGCATCGGAAATCAGAGAGACGTTGAAAACAGCATCTTGATGAAGACGCTGAAAGTCTCGAAAAGTTTCATAAGCATTGATTGTTTAAGGTTAGTAAAAGTTAGGTAAAAGATTTTCATAGTTATTAAGTTAGGTTAGTTAAGTTAGGTCATCCAGTAATTTCAGAACATTATTTTTTTGATTGGTTGATTAGTAATGTTAGTTTTTTTTAGAAGTAGGTTTTAACACATACACTAAGAAACTACTGGATGGAATGAGACAGCGGAACGTGAGTTCAGCTGTCTTGTTTTTTTATGATGTTTGTTTTTCTTCAAATCGTTGCTTTTGTTAGCCAAATTTTTTGTAATTTTGAAGCCAAATTCCAGAACGAACGTCATTTTGTTGAAAAAACTGTATATGGAAAGTTTAGTTAACAACGCAAACACAAAGACGATAGAACTTATGGGCCTTTCGACAGGCTACAAAGTGAAAGGCAAGAAGTTGATTATTAGTAATGATTTGAATGCCAGTTTGGTTCGTGATGAGCTGGTGTGCCTGCTTGGTCCCAATGGTGCAGGTAAATCCACCTTGCTGCGGACTTTGGTCGGTTTTCAGCCAGCCTTAGGCGGGCACGTGTCGGTTTGTGGGAAGAGCATAGAGAACTATCGTTCGAGCGAACTCTCACGGTTGGTGAGTGTAGTGCTGACCGACAACAGCGGTATTAAGAACATGTCGGTATATGACGTGGTGGCTATGGGCCGCAGTCCCTACACGGGTTTCTGGGGCCGCATCAACGAGAAGGACAAGAAAGTGATTGACAATTGTCTGCAATGGGTGGGTATCACCGACCTCAAGGACCGCAAGATGCAGACCTTGAGTGATGGTGAGCGTCAGAAGGTGATGATAGCCAAGGCCATCGCGCAAGAAACACCCATTATTGTGCTCGATGAACCAACCGCTTACCTTGACTATCCGAGCAAGATGTCGATGCTGATGCTTCTCCATCGTATGGCCAAGGCGCTCCACAAGACCATCTTCCTCTCTACCCACGACGTGGAGCATGCCTTGCAGATAGCCGACCATGTATGGTTGATAGACAAGAAGTTGGGTCTTGTGACTGGCACCCCAGAAGACCTTTGTCTCAATGGCCGTATTGAACAATATTTCAATCGAGAGGGAATGTCGTTCGACCGAGCCCTCGGGGCTTTTTCCGTCCAGCACAAGTCGTCGCACGACCTGGTGGTGGAGGGTGACAAGCATTCCACACCCTATATCCTTCTTTGCAAGGCTTTGACTCGTCATAACATACGTCCAGTGGATGACAGCGACGACCGCGATGTGTTGATTCGTGTGGAGAATAACGGTGAGTTCACCTTGATGCAGTTTGGGAAGAAGGACACCAGCACGCAGAGCATAGAAAAGGTGGTGGGCGACACCTTCAGTCTGTTGGCCAAGACGAAGATGTTCAAGGTGACAGGCGGCAAGGACTATTCTGATGAGGATGACGTGCCCAAGGTGGCAATCAATTACGATGATTTTTAATCATGCTGAAGGGACACGGCGACGATATCATGGATTATGCGAACATTAGGCTGAATTTCAGTTCCAATGTTTGCGATTGTTTCTATTTTGAAGATTTTTATCGTTATCTTGCAGAGCATCTTGAAGAGTTGTTGCAATATCCTCCTCCCCGTCCAGAGCAGTTGGAACAAGCACTTGCACCCTTTCTGGGTGTTAAGGAGGGTGAGGTGTGCATCACTTCAGGAGCCACAGAAGCCATATATGCCATAGCGCAGACATTCCGCAGGTCGCGCACCGCTGTGTTTCAACCCACTTTCGCAGAGTACAGGGATGCCTGCCAGTTGCATGAACACACCCTTTGTGACTTCTACTCCTTAGACCAGCTTCCCGAACATGCCGAGATGGTATGGTTGTGCACCCCCAACAACCCGACAGGAATAGCATTAGATGCCGAAACCCTCTTGCAGATGGTGGATAGCCATCCCGACAAGTTGTTTGTCATCGACCAGAGCTATGCTGACTTCACGCTCAAGCCCACTATTCTTCCTCGGCAGGCTGCTGAGAGGACCAATGTGATACTGCTCTATTCGTTCACCAAGCGTTTTGCCATTCCCGGTTTGCGCTTGGGCTATTTCGTCGCTAATCCAGGACTGGTTGAACAAGTGCGTTTGCAACTGATGCCATGGTCGGTAAACGTGGTAGCCTTAAGAGCTGGTGAGTATCTGCTCAGTCAGGAAGACCTCTTTCGCCTGCCAGTTGAAGAACTCAATGAGGAACGGTCGCGCGTGGCAGAACTTCTTGCCCAAACGGGATGTATAGACGTGTGGCCCAGCGATTGCCATATCTTGCTTTGTCGGTTGCGTATCGGCAAAGCTTCAGCGTTGAAAGAGTACCTTGCCATGGAGCATGGCATCTTGATTCGCGACGCGTCCAATTTCAAAGGACTCGATGACGGTTTTTTCCGTATCGCTGTTCAGAATGAAGATGATGATGACGAATTGGTTGACGCCATACAACAATGGGTTGAGTTGTAGGAGTTTTTAGTTGTTAGAGGCTCCACCCCTGCCACTCTTCTTGAATGGGAGGGAAGTCGTTAGCGGATAAACAATCAGAGTTTTGGAACATACATTTATTATCTATTTGTTGGTCAATGTATTGCCATTGTTGTTAGGCGTGGCGCTTGACTGTTTGCTGGGTGACCCGTCATGGTTGCCTCATCCTGTGGTTGGTTTCGGCAAGCTGATATCTTTTGGCGAGAAACGGCTCAACAAAGGCCGTCACCGCATGGCCAAAGGCGCGGTGTGGGCATTGTTCTGCATCCTGTTCGTTTTTGTCACCACATATATCGCCATTGCTTTCCTGCCTCAATGGCTGGAGCGGTTATGGGTGCTGGTCGTTGGCGAAGGTGTTGTTCCCACAGGTGTGGTACAATCCTCAGTTTTTGTGTTGTTGACTGCAGTGTTGGTGTTTTATTGCCTGGCAGGCAAGACGCTTTGCAAGGAAGTCCGCGATGTGTTTATCGCTGTGGATGAGTCGTTGGAGAAAGGCCGTCGACAGGTGGCTCGAATCGTTGGCAGAGACACTTCGGAATTGTCGGGGCAGGAAGTGCGCACAGCGGCTTTGGAGACCTTGGCTGAGAATCTGAGTGATGGTGTGGTGGCTCCCTTGTTCTGGTTCTTGTTGTTGGGAGTGCCGGGTATGATGGCCTACAAGATGGTCAACACGCTTGACAGCATGATAGGTTACCGTACGGAGCGTTATCGTGAGTTTGGTTGCTGGGCTGCCCGAATCGATGATGTGTTCAACTACGTCCCAGCCCGTCTTACGGCAGTGATACTGATTTTCAGTTATACTTGTTTTTATACCGACCGTGGAGAGAAAGGCCGTTTGAGGCATTTGCTCAACTTTGTGGCATATTACAGCCGTTGTCATGCCAGTCCCAACAGCGGTTGGCCGGAGAGTGCGCTAGCCGGCATACTCGACTGCCGTTTTGGTGGCCCACATTATTATTTCGGCGAGTATTTCTACAAACCTTATATCGGTGATAATCCGCGGCTCCTTACCACTGATGATATGCGTCTTTCGCTTCGCTTGTCGTTGATAGCGGGGTTGATGATGGTAACACTTGTGGGGTTAATATTGGCCATTGTTCATTGACCGTTGACCATTGACCATTGACCATTGACCATTGGCTTCGCCTAAAATGCTCAGGCTCGGCAGAGCTCGAACAAGTTCGGCTCTGCTCTCGCTTAATCGCATTTTTGACCGTTGACCGTTGACCGTTGACCATTGACCGTTGACCATTGGCTTCGCCTAAAATGCTCAGGCTCGGCAGAGCTCGAACAAGTTCGGCTCTGCTCTCGCTTAATCGCATTTTTGACCGTTGACCATTGACCGTTGATCATTGACCATTGACCATTGACGATTAGCTCAGCCTTCGCTTAATCGCATTTTAGACTTGTTGGGAAGGAGAGTATTTCGTAGACTTTGGGGATGTTGACATATTTGCGAACTTCCTCGGCAAGGAGATTGTACTGCTGTTCTTTGTATGAGGTGTAGTCAAGTGGTTGGGTGTTTTCCTGAGGCGTGGAGAGCCCGGACAAACGACCTCCTTGTGCTTGAGATTCATTGCTGAGATGCTGTAGTAGATGGTCGATGACAACGGGGTTGTCGAGGATTCCGTGCATATAAGTGCCCATACAGCGTTCGTTGAGGTAGCATCCTTCTTTGCCTCCGTCCTTGGATGTTGTCAGTGTGTTGGCATGTTGTCCGTTGTTCTCGACGATGGTTGAGGTGCCCATGTGTATTTCATATCCTTGGCACAGAGTGGGGTAGTCGAGGAATTGGAACTCGGTCTGAACAGTTCGTTTTTCCCCGCCAATCACCGTCTCGATGGGTAGTAGGCCTAGGCCTGCCATGCGCTCGATATTCCCTTCTATGTGTTGTGGGTCGGTCACCGACAATCCCATCATTTGATAACCACCGCAGATGCCGAAGACCGTCTTTCCGTCGTGGTACGCCTGCAAGATGGCCTGCGCCACACCGTTTCGCCGTATCTCCACCAGATCGCTGATGGTGCTCTTGCTGCCAGGCAGTATGATGATGTCGGCATGTTGAATGTCGTCTGTGTTGTTGGTATAGAACAAGTGTATGCGGTTGTCGCGTTCCAAAGCATTGAAGTCGGTGAAGTTGGAGAGGTGGTTCAACAGCACGACAGCCACATTCACCTTGCCTTCTTGAGCCTGATGCTGTTTTGCCTCAATCGCCACCGAATCCTCCTCCTCGATGTGGATGTCCTTGAAAAACGGCAAAACGCCGAGCACAGGTACCTTGCAGAGGTTTTCGATGATTTTCACCCCTTCGTCGAAAAGTCTCATGTCGCCTCTGAACTTATTGATGATGACGCCAGCGATATGCTTCCTTTCCTCCTCCGTCAGAAGCATGATGCTTCCGTAGATGCTGGCGAAGACTCCTCCGCGGTCGATGTCGGCCACGAGGATGACCTTTGCATGTGCGTGCATCGCCATGGGCATATTCACCAAATCCACCTTACGGAGGTTCACCTCCGCAATGCTTCCCGCCCCCTCCATGACGATGGGGTTGTATCTGGCAGCCAGACGGTCGAAGGCCGCACACACCTCTTTGCGGAGGATTTCTCTTCCCTCACCACCACGAAAATACTCGTATGCCCCTTGGTTGCCGATGGGTCGTCCGTTGAGCACCACTTGTGAGGTCTTGTCCGAAGAAGGTTTCAGGAGCAGAGGGTTCATGTCGGTATGGCAGGGTATGCCAGCCGCCTCCGCCTGTACGGCTTGTGCTCGTCCTATTTCCAGTCCGTCGGGTGTGGCATAAGAGTTGAGCGCCATGTTCTGTGCCTTGAAAGGTGCGGGGTGGTATCCGTCTTGCAAGAAGATACGGCAGAAGGCAGTGGCGATGACGCTTTTTCCGACATCGCTACCCGTCCCGGCGAACATGATGGGTGAGAGTTGTTGCATATTTAGTTGTGTAATTGCTTAGTTATTTGGTAATAGTCCCTTTCAGGGACATGATGCGATGGGCGACCCCTTCAGGGTCGAGAGGCCATTCGTATTCGCTCGTGGCCCGTAGGTGCATTCCGCTTCTCTCCATGCACCCACGGTTACTAAGAGGCGTCCCTTTCAGGGACATGGCTTCGCTCCATGCACCCACGGTTACTAAGAGTGGTCCTTTCAGGGACATGGCTTCGCTCCAAGCACCCACGGTTACTAAGAGGCGTCCCTTTCAGGGACATGAGGTGTAAAGTTTGTAGCAAAGTTAGATAAAAAACGTGATAAATGATGAAATGATTTGAAAAAGTCTTATATTTGCATCATTAAACCACAAATCAACAATTTATTCATCTTATGAAAGGAATCGTACTTGCAGGAGGTAGTGGTACCCGCCTCTATCCCATCACCAAAGGTATCAGCAAGCAGTTGATACCTATATATGACAAGCCGATGGTGTATTATCCCATTTCAGCATTGATGCTTGCCGGCATCAGAGACATTCTGATTATTTCCACTCCATACGATTTGCCAGGTTTCAAGCGTTTGCTTGGCGATGGCAGCGATTATGGTGTTCGTTTCGAGTATGCAGAGCAGCCCTCGCCAGATGGTTTGGCTCAGGCCTTCATCATCGGCGAGAAGTTTGTGGGCGACGACTGTGCTTGTCTGGTTCTGGGTGACAATATCTTCCATGGCAGAGGTTTTACAGGACTGCTGAAAGAAGCTGTGGCCAATGCAGAAAGAGACAATAAGGCCACTGTCTTCGGCTATTGGGTGAACGACCCTGAGCGTTATGGTGTCGCTGAGTTTGATGACGAGGGCAACTGTTTGAGCATAGAAGAGAAACCCAAACAGCCCAAGAGCAACTATGCTGTGGTGGGATTGTATTTCTATCCTAACAAGGTGGTGGAAGTAGCCAAGCACATCAAGCCTTCCGCCCGTGGGGAGTTGGAGATTACGAGTGTGAACCAGCAGTTCTTGAACGACCATGAGCTGAAGGTTCAGTTGCTGGGCCGTGGTTTTGCCTGGTTGGATACCGGTACCCACGACAGTCTGAGCGAAGCTTCCACCTTCATCGAAGTGTTGGAGAAACGTACGGGGTTGAAGATAGGTTGCTTGGAGGGGATAGCTTTCAAGAACGGATGGATTACTGCAGAAAGATTGAAAGAGATAGCCCAGCCGATGATTAAGAACGAGTATGGCCAGTACCTCAATCGTCTGGCCACTGAGGGCATCAGGAAATAAGAGTAAAATGTTTCATAACAAATGTTAAATCGAAGGGATTTATGCAGAAACAGTATAAATATACATGGTTTTCGGGTGGTTCTGGGCGTTTTACCGTATTTCCATGCAATGTCATATGCAAAAATGTTTCATGGGCGTGACAAAATGAAACATTTTATGAAACATTTTGAAACATGGTAGTGAGGCAAGTTTCTAATATGGACAATTACCAATGACTGAGCGATGGGCGACCCCTTTAGGGTCGATGGGTGATTCGTATTTGCCCATGATCCGTAGGTGCATTCCGCTTCGCTGCATGCACCCACGGTTACAAAGAGTGGTCCCTTTCAGGGACATGGCTTCGCTGCATGCACCCACGGTTACAAAGAGTGGTCCCTTTCAAGGACATGGCTTTGCTGCATGCACCCACGGTTACAAAGAGTGGTCCCTTTCAGGGACATGGCTTCGCTGCATGCACCCACGGTTATAAAGAGTGGTCCCTTTCAGGGACATGGCTTCGCTGCATGCACCCACGGTTACAAAGAGTGGTCCCTTTCAGGGACATGGCCAGCGTGGTGAACTGAGTAGTTACAACTTTAGTTAAACACATATAAAATAAAAAAATCAGACAATGAAAAAGACATTATTATTCATGTTGACGCTGTGCATGGGTTTGACCGCCATGGCACAGTTGAAATCTCGTGTCGTTGAGGATGGCGGCACAGGCCCTTATAAGGTCATTATGACAGAAGTGGAAGGACTTCCCCAGCACACGGTTTTCGTGCCGCAGGACCTCAAGGCTTTTGACGCCAAGCATCCCTTGCCAGTGTTGGTATGGGGTAATGGTGCTTGTGCCAACTCTCCGTTCGAGCACATCAACTTCCTCAATGAGATTGCTTCACATGGTTACATTGTGTTGGCCACAGGTGAGATACCGATGACTGACGAATGGTACAGAGGTCCGATGTCGAAGTCGGAACAGCAGATTGAGAGCATAGATTGGGCTTACAAGCAGAATGCCGACAAGAAATCGCCTTATTATCAGAAGATTGACGTGAAGAACCTGTGTGTGGCTGGTATGTCGTGTGGTGGTCTGCAGACCCTCTTCAACTGTGCCGACCCTCGTATCAAGACGTTGATGATTTGCAACAGCGGCTTGTTCAACCAGCAGAATGCCAATCAGGCTGTTGGTGGTATGCCTATGCCTCCCAAGGAGAAGTTGAAGGAGATACACACTTCAATTCTCTATCTGCTTGGCGGTGAGACGGATATCGCATACGGAAACGGCATGGATGATTTCCATCGTATTGAGCATGTTCCTGCTTGCGCCATCAACTATCCTGTAGGCCATGGTGGCACCTATCGTGAACCACACGGTGGTGAGTTCACCGTTGCAGCCTTAGCTTGGCTCAACTGGCAGTTGAAGGGTGACGCTGAGGCAGGTAAGATGTTCATTGGCTCGGACTGCGGTTTGTCGAAGCGTGAGAAGTGGACAATAGAGAAGAATAAGGCTTTCGAAGAATTGAGATAGCGGCTTTTGAAAGGCCTTTAGGGTCTTTAGGGTCCTTAGGGTCCTTAGGGTCTTTAGGGTTCTTAGGGTCTTTAAGGTTCTTAAGGTCTTTAAGGTCTTATGGGGTGAGGATGTGGCAGATGGCGAGAAGCGCCAAGTAGAAAGCCAGTTCGTTGAGGATAAAGGTAGCACCACAGCAGTCGCCAGTGTATCCTCCAATCCGTTTCCTCATCCATAAGAAGAGGAAAGCCGACACCAAGACAGGCATTACGCCGGCAAGAATCAAAGAATAATGTGGGAGCAGCAACAAAGGCAGCATCCCCAAGACAAGACAGACGAAGAACTCGGTGGGTTTCATTCTGGAATAGACCACCTTGTTCTTCGCCTGTTTTTCGTCGCGTGCGTAAGGCAGCAAGTTGATGATGTTTGCCGAGACAAACTTACAGAAAGGGTCGGCGCAGAAAGCCATGGGCAGCAGTTGGCTTGGCAAGAGAGTTAGTGACATGAATACCAACAAGAAGTAGATGATGAGTCCTATGACGCCATAACTGCCTATGTGAGAGTCTTTCATGATTTCCAATGTCCTTTCCCGGCTGGTGAAGCATCCGAAGGCATCGCAGAAGTCGGCATAACCGTCCTCGTGAAGTGCTCCTGTGAGCATAAGTCGGCTGACTAAGGCCAGCAAGATGCATATAGGTGTGGGAAACACAAAGGACGCGCCCCAATAGACCAACATCATGAGTCCGGCGGTAAGCCATCCAGCCAAGGGCCACAGGGGTACCACGTGCTTGAAGTGCGTTTTATCGACTTCGATGTATTTCCACAATGGAAGTTTTGTGAAGAACATGATGGTGGCGGCGAGACGGTGGAGGATGAGCATGGGATGTTTCTTTTTGAGGGTTGGAGTATTCGGAGTATCCAGGTTTTTTAGAAATACTTGGTGATGTTAGCGTGTTGGAAATTGTCCATTTCGTTTACCATGTTAACGGCAGAGACAAGGAGTGGATAAGCACAGAGGGCACCTGTCCCTTCACCGAGGCGTAGGCCAAGGGATAGCAGGGAGTCGGCGCCCATGCCATCGAGCATCATTCGGTGGCCAGACTCATCTCCGCAATGGGTGAAGATGGCATAGTCTTTAGTATTGGTGTTCAAGCATATAGCTGCTAAAGCAGATGCTGTCATGATGAAACCGTCAACCAAGAAAAGCATACCTTTCTCAGCAGCCCTTAACATGCCTCCTGTGGCAGCCAGCATCTCGAAGCCTCCGAACCATTGAAGGATAGCTTCCGTTTCTGTCAATGTGTAAGGATTTATTATCTTATTTTCTCTTTGGTCTATGGACAGATGCTTGGGGCATATACCCGTAGTTTGGAAGAATTTGTCCACAGCCGCCTTGAGGATGTTGTACTTGTGTTGTTGGCCTTGAGAGTTGAGTCCGGCACCAGCACCAATGCATCGTTCGAGTGGAATGTCTTCAAAGAGACTCATCCAGATGGATGAAGGTGATGTGTTGGCGATGCCCATCTCGCCGAAACAGATGATGTTGCAACCCTCCTCATAGCAGCGGTCCACCATTTCCGCACCCGTGTTGATGGCTTGTTGCATCTGGTCGGCAGTCATCGCTGGGCCGTGAAGGAAGTTTTGTGTACCATAGGCGATTTTCCGGTTGATGATGGGCAATGCAGGGTCGAAGTCGTAGTCCACACCCATATCAACGATGAAGAGTTTAAAGCCATGCTGTCGGCAGAACATGTTCACACCTCCTCCTCCGCGACAGAAATTCTCCATTTGTTGCCATGTTACTTCCCGTGGTGATACGCTGACTCCTTCGCGCTCGATGCCGTGGTCGGCACCGAATAAGATATGACATGGGTGGTGCAGTTGAGGAGTGAGGGAGTGTTGCACAAGCCCTATTTGCAGTGCGAGTGACTCCAGACGCCCCAAAGCGCCTTTAGGTTTATTGAGGTTGTCGATTTTGTCTTGTAGTTGTGGGACAAAAGTGCGGTCGACGGGTGGAATATTGAATTCAATCATTGGGTTATTCATTATCTGGATATTCTATTAATCACGAATTTTCGAATTATTATCCTGTTGTTATTTGATTTTGACGGGGATGCCGGAAACCATGAGGATGACTTCATCGGCTCGTGCTGCGACATATTGGTTCATCCATCCCTCGACATCTGTGAATTTGCGTTGTACCTCGTTGTCACTGACCCCTCCTGAACCGATTTCGTTGGTGACGAAGATGAAGGTGGCGTTTTGGGTGGTAAGTTTGTCGAATTCCTTCTTCAGTTCCTCGAGAGTGCGCTCTACATGGTTGCTAGCCGCCTTGGCACTTTGGTATGCTTCTTGCTGCAAGTCGAAGAAGAAGTTGGTTGCCCAGAGTGTGATGCAATCGACCACCACGGTCCTCCCTGTGAGGTTGTGCTGGCTGAGATATTTCTCCTCCTCGATGTTAGTCCATTGCGGGCCACGCCGCTGTTTGTGGATGTCGACCCGGTGCTGGAACTCATCGTCCCAGATACGTGAAGTTGCGAGATAGACAGGGTTATCGCTCATGCTTAACGCCCTTTTTTCCGCATATTCACTTTTACCCGACCGTTGACCTCCTGTAATCAGAATGATTTTTGTCATTATATTCAAAATTTTTCTTATTCTGAATGCAAAATTACTCTTTTTTGGTTAAAAAAGATTTTTAATTTGGATAGAACTATAAATAATTGTAATTTTGTGGTTGTGAAACACGACAATGTAAAGTGGCATTGTGTAAGTACTCAGTTTAACTAGTGATTCGACCTTTTTTTACAACTAACTAAATATTCAGCTTATGAAAAAGAGTTACTTAAAAATGATTGCCTTTACGGCCATGATGGTTGTATCGGCTAATGTGTTTGCTATCGACCCTCCTTTGAAGAGCGAGACTTTGACTGAGGGTAACACCTACGTTCTTTTCAGTTACGCCAACCCATCGATGGTTTTGTCACGAGACGGTTGGAACGGTGCTTATTACCTTGCTGAAGAGTCAGCGTCGAACTACCTCACGGGAACAGGCAACCGCACAGTTCCTTTCACCGCCCACAAAGCAGATGACGGCAGTTGGTATTTCTCAGTAGAGGAGAACGAGATGATCACTTCTTACGTAGGAATCTATAACGTTGGTGGAAACCTTCTTGGCAACTTGGAAGAGCCAGCTTATTGGGAAGTAGAAAATGCACCTGTTGATGGTTTCTATATGCTGAAAGCGAAAGAGCAGTTCAACCATAATGTTGATGGTATGTACCTTCACTTGAATAGTGGATGCACGTATCTGGTGATTACCTATGAAGGCGATTCCTGGTTCCCAGACTTCTATGGTGGTTTGCAGTTTGAGACCGACGTTGACGACAATAAGATTTATTTGCTTGATGAAGACGGTGTGAATTATGTTCCCAATGACCCCTCTTCTCGTTACTGGGCTTTCGTTCAGGTGGAGAATGTGCCTTCGGTTTTGGGCAAGGCAACCCTTTATGCCGCCATCAAGAACCTGGAGGACAACTATGCTGACATTGAAGGTTATGAGAAAGGTTTCCAGGACGCTATCGATGCCGCTACCAAGTTCTACAACACCGACCCCCTTTATGAGGAGGACATCGAAGACGGACTCGCCATTATCAACTCCAAGATCAATCTTTACAAAGAGATTCAGAATGCTTACGATGTGCTTGGCGACGGTAGCGATGTAGGTTTGGAGAAAGCCATAGAGGCCGCTACAAACCAGTTCAACCTGATGAACAACCCGACAGACATCAACAATGCCATCGAGACCTTGAAGAAAGCAGTGACAGACTTCCAGATGGGTACAGGTGAGGTGACCAGTCTTGGCAGCAACATGAGTTTCGAGGACCTCAGTTCTCAGAATGGTGAGCCCACCTCTTCCGTTCAGGGTGCTCCGGCAGGTTGGAACCTCTACATCAACGGCAAGCAGGTGGTGACAGCCGATGAAGTTCGTTCAGCCGGTGTAGGCGCATGGTGCGGTATCAACGCTGACGGTACAGGTGCTAAGGACCAGACCTATATCTTCGGTATTTGGAACAGTGGTATTCCTAAGATTGAGTTGTCTCAGACCATTGAGGGTCTGGAGAACGGAACCTACACAATTACCGCCGCTGTGATGGTCGGAGCCAATGGCGCAGGTTCACGTCGTACTACCCAGCGTATATTCGGTAACCTCAACTCCAAGTATTTCGGCAGTCAGGATGAGTATAACCTTGACCTGCTCGACAAGAGCGAGATTTACGACTTTGAAGGTCTGACTGAGCCTACTACGGATACAGAGTTGCAGGATATGAGTGTTGAGGCCTTCGTTTATGACGGCACCCTGACTTTCGGTTTCCGTACAGACAACAACATCGCCGCCGCCAATCGTGACTCAGGCAATGGTGCCGGTGGAGACGGCTGGTTCAAGATTGACAACTTCCGCATTGTGAAGGAAGAGTTCAATGCAGACGCAGCCCTTGCCATTTACGACCACTACAAAGAAGAGCTCAGCGAATTGTTGGATGGCAACTACGCGATGCAGAAGAGTGTTCGTGACAATGCCGAGGATATCCTGAAGAACAAGGCCGTTGACGCATCTTCCAGCCAGGAAGAGATTATCGCCTCGTTCCTTGCCCTGAAGGACGCTTATCCAGTGGTTAAGTCTTCTATTGATGCTTACCAGAAGTTTGCAGAAGCCATCGACAATGCCAACGCCACCCTTGAGGAGTATGGCAACTCGCTTGGCGCAGATGCATTCGGTGATGTGATTATGGAAGCCGAAGAGGCTTATGACGACGCTACAGTCGACGAGGCAGGTGTTGACGAGATAATAGCCAACCTGATCAAGGCTGCCGACGAAATGAAGAAGCAGGTGATTGAGGCTGGTCAGGATATCACTGACCTCGTGGTGAAGAACCCAAGCTTTGAGGACCTCTCCTCTCAGAACGGCAATCCTGCAGATAACGCTCAGCCCGCTCCAGCAGGTTGGAACCTCTATATCAACGGTGAGCTTCAGACAGGTGCTCCCGCAGGTCTCGGCTGGTGCGCAATCAACCATGGTGACAACATCGAAGGCTACGGAGCCACCGATGAGGAAGGCAATGTTATTGGTGTTCAGTATGTTGACGGTACCCACGTATGGGGTATTTGGAATGGCAGCATCCCAGAGGTTGAGCTTTCTCAGGAGCTCTCACTCCCAGCAGGTACATACACTTTGACTTGCAACATGATGGTTGAATACCAGTGGGCTCAGAACTGTATCACCACTCAGCGCCTGTTCGCTAACAACTACATTTGCATGTTCGCATGCGAAGAGGACTACGAGTTTGAGGAACTTCCTGAGGATGCCCAGTTGGCCAAGTCCATCGACGACGCTGGTGCTGGCGACCTGAAGCTTCTGAACTTTGCTGGTTACACTTGCACAGATGGTGACCCAACCGTTCACTTGCTGCGTCCAATGTCTTTGACATTCGGTGTTGACGAGGATGGTGCCGTGAAGTTCGGTTTCCGTACCGATGGCAATATTCCTGCCAGCCAGATGGACGGCAACGATGCTGGTGCCGGTTGGTTCAAGCTCGACAACTTCCGCTTGAGCTATGACTCAGAAGGTATTCCAACTGCATTGAAGGACGTTAAGGCTATCACAGACGCTTCCCGCCTCGTGAACGGCCAGGAATACTACACTGTTGGTGGTGCTCGCCTCGCTGCTCCTCAGAAGGGCGTGAACATCGTGAAGACTACCCTCAGCGACGGAAGCGTGAAGGTGAGCAAGGTGTTTAATCATTGACCATTGACCATTGACCATTGACCATTGGCTTCGCCTAAAATGCTCACGCTCGGCAGAGCCCAAGCAAGCATGGGCTCTGCTCTCGCTCAATCGCATTTTTGACCATTGGCGCTCCGCAGACTGCGGGGCGCCTTTTTTATGCTTTATGCTTTAGGTGCTTTGCTTCTTAACAGACGTGAAAATCGCTTGGTAGCGTTAACGGAGAGTCGGTAAATGTTAAAAATCTATCGTGTTGAAAGCTTTTGATGCAAAAATTTGTTCATGAAAGAGAAATTGTGTTTCTTTGCATTTAATATGTGTATTGTGCCCTATTAGCGGGCGCGATGTTAGTGACTAACTTGATTTTTTTGATATCAATCAATCAACTCTAATATTATGTCGTTAAATTCACAGAAGAAGAAATTTGGCAGACGCCTTCTGGTAGGAGGTATGGTCTGCATGGCGACTTTTGGTGTCTTCTCTTCTTGTAGTGATGGGTATGACCTTGACCAGAAAGAGCCCAGTTGGCTCGGAAGCAGTGTTTACGCCTATCTTCAAGAACAAGGGACTTTCACCAATTATCTGAAGCTTATCGACGACTTGGGTGAGAAGGAAATGCTGTCCCACACGGGTAGTAAGACCATCTTCCCGGCCAACGACGAAGCTTTTGCGAAATTCTACGCCTCTAACCGCTGGGGTGTGGGCAGTTACTCTCAGTTATCGACGGCCCAGAAGAAGATGTTGCTCTATTCTTCGATTATTGACAACCCTTACCAGTTGCAGACGCTTTCGAGTGTTGAAGGTCCTTTGGAAGGTGAGTGTATGCGAAGAGTGACTTCGTCGTCGATTTACGACTCGGTACTTGTGGTGAGCACCTCTGCCGAGGAGATTCCAGACAATGGCTATTGGACCTCAATCAAGCAGACTCAGGACAAGATTGTGCTGTTCAAGGATGCGTCAGGTGCGGCTCCGATGGTTCACTTCATCGACAAGTTCTTGAATCAGAACTTGGTGACGAACACCGACGTTGACTTCCTGTACAACGACCCCGCAGGTACTCGCCAGCCAGGTCAGTGCTACGTGAACGACGCAAAGGTGACGAAGGGCAACGTGGTGTGCAAGAACGGATATGTTCATGAAGTGGATAAGGTGATTGTTCCACTCGACAACATGGCCGAGATTGTCCGGACGAATCCTGGCACTCAGTTGTACAGCAGTCTGATTGAGCGTTTTGCCGCTCCTTACTACACCCGTGCATTGACAGAGGAGTACAACCGTATCTACGGCACCTCTTACGACTCTGTCTATCAGAAGCGCTACTTCTCGAAGCGTTCGCAGGGCAGTTCAGGTTCCACCACATCCGCTTGGAACGAGGACAAGAACGGTAACCCTGTTCCCGCAGATGAGTTGCTTCGTTTCGACCCGGGCTGGAACCTTTACAACCCCAATGCCTACAACGACCGCAATCCTGTGATGGAGGATATGGGTGTGATGCTTGTTCCGACTGACGAAGCGATGAACGAATGGTGGAACAATGGTGGAGGTAAGGTCATCAAGGACTTCTACCACACTTGGGAGAATGTGCCCAACAGTGTGATTGTAGAGTTGTTGAACAACAACATGTTGAACTCGTTTGTAGGTTCTGTTCCCAGCAAGTTCGAAGATGTTGTGAACGACGCTTCTTTGAAGATGGGTTTGACGACCGACAATGTTGAGAAAGTGATTCTTGGTAGCAATGGTGCTGTTTATGTGACTAACGAGGTGTTCCCTCCCTCCACATATTCATCAGTTATGTTCCCGACGCTTGTGAACGAGAACATGAACATCATGAAGCGTGCCATCCAGTTGCTCGACTTCGACGCTTACCTCAACTCCATGGACGCATACTATAGTTTCTTCATTCCGACCAACGAGGGTCTTCTGACCTACATCGACCCTGTGTCAGTTGGCCAGTCCACCACACGTATGTGGAAATTCCACTATGATAACACCATGGGCGAAGGCCGTGAGATTTATGCAGACGTGTTTGAGGTTCAGAAAGGTGAGGATGGCAATTGGCAGGTGACCGACTCCATCACCCAGGTTCGCGCTTCGGGTGGCAAGCCCGCTTTTGTGTCATCTGTTCTTGGTGACCGTCTTGAAGACTTGCTTGATAACTGTATAGTAATAGGTAATGTGGAAGACGGTGGCGTTTACTACCAGACCAAGGGTAATGAGATGGTGAAGATTGGAGGCCAGGTCGGCGTTGCCGGCAGCATGACCGTTCAGGGTGGCTGGCAGATAGAGGAAGGCAAGGAACTCGTGGTGAAAGAGATTTACGACATGACAGGTACCGAGACCGGTATGGGTAACGGTAAGTCGTATATCATCGATGCCGAGCCAGTGATGTCAGCCCAGCGTTCAGTAGCCGATGTGCTGGCCGAGAATCCCGATTTCAGTGAGTTCTACCAGTTGCTTCAGAACTGCGGTGCCTTGGCCACTTCATACGCCGCCAACAGTTGGTATTCGGTATCTCCGAATGGTAACCTTATCTATGTACCTGAGAAGGGCAACACTTACGGTGAGATTGTGAACTACCTTTTGAACTCTTACCACTATACTGTATATTGTCCGACCAACGCCGCTATGGAAGAGGCTTACGCAGCAGGTCTTCCCGACACCACCGCGTATCGTCTGGCAGAGGAGTCGGGCGACGTCGACTCGCTCTACCATGTGAAGAATGTGATGTTGAACTTCGTGAAGTATCATATCCAAGACCACTCTATCTTCATTGACAAGAACTCGGTAAGCGCTAAGTACGAGACCGACAAGACGAACCCTAACGGTGGTCGATTCTACACATTGAACGTCACAGTGGATGACAATGGCATCCAGGTGAAAGACCAGATGGGCAACACCCAGACTGTGAACAAGGACAAGATGTATAATGTGATGGCTCGAGAATACTGGAGAAACCAGGCGACAGTCAGCAACACTACCCAACTCACCACTTCTTCCATGGCAGTGCTTCATGCCATCGACCATCCTCTCCGCTACAGCAAGAACCAGTTCATTTACCAGAAGGTAGAGATTGACGATGGTTCTCAAGGAGAAGAGGAAGAATGATCAGTAATCACCGATAAAACACAGATTTATGAAAAAGATATTATCAAGACTATTGCTTTTAGTTTGTCTGCTTCCTTCCACGCTGAAGGCGCAGCAAGCAGGTGATGTCATCAGCGGAAACGTTTACGATGAGATGGGTGGTCTGATGATGGTGAACGTCGTAGAGAAAGACGCCAACAACCGTATCGTGGCCGCCGGTGTTACCGATATCAACGGTAACTTCTCATTCCGTATAGTCAATCCTAAGGACAAACTGTATATATCCTACGTAGGTTACAAGACCGTTGTACTTCCAATCGACCGTAAGGTGTTCAAGGTGCACATGCAGAGTGCGACAACCCTGAAGGAAGTGGTGGTGAAGGCCCAGCGCAAGAGCGAGAGCTCAGGTCTGGCCATACCTGTGACCGAGATTTCGGTAGCCCAGCAGCGCATCGACATGAAAGAGTTCGAGGGTCTGGGTATCACTTCTGTTGACGAGGCTCTTCAGGGTCGTATCTCCGGTCTTGACATCGTGGCCAACTCAGGTAACCTTGGTGCTGGTACAACGATGCGCCTTCGTGGTGTGAGCTCCATCAACGGTAGCTCCGAGCCTCTGGTTGTGGTGAACGGTAACGTTTGGTACAACGACCGTAACAAAGACTTTGACTGGACCAACGCCAACGAGGAGAAATTCGCTGAGTTGTTGAACGTGAACCCCGAGGATATCGAGAGCATCACCGTATTGAAGGATGCCGCCGCAACCGTGATCTGGGGTTCCCAGGGTTCGAACGGTGTTATCGAGATCAAGACCAAGCGTGGTCAAAAAGGTAACACAAGGGTTCAGTACTCCTACCGTCTGACAGGAACCTGGCAGCCCAAGGGAATGCGCATTCTGAATGGTGACGACTACACGATGTACCTGAAAGAGGCCTACTTCAACCCGACCCTCAACAGCAGCATCTCAGACAACACTTCGCCAGACTATATGCCCGAGATCAACTACGACCGCGCTTATTCGGAGTACGAGATGTACAACAACAACACCGACTGGCGTGACGCCGTTTCTCAGTTTGGTTTGCAGCATCAGCACTATATCGCTTTGACTGGTGGTGGTGAGAAAGCACGTTTCCGTATTTCCGGTGGTTTCGATGACCAGACAGGTTCTATTATCGAGCAGAAGTTGAACCGTTTCACGACCCGTGTTGCTTTGGACTACTATGTGTCAGACCGCATCACCGTATCGACCAACTTCGACATGACCTACACCGACAACCATAAGAGTTACCAAGTTGGTGGTAAGGACCTTCTCGCAGTAGGTTACACCAAGATGCCGAACTTGGCCATCTATGAGGAAGACATCTACGGGAACTCCACTGGTAATTACTACACCATGCTGACCGACCCAGCGATTCACTCAGACCAACTCGATGACCAGTTGGATATCCCCAACCCCGTCGCAGTGGCACATCTTGCCCGCAGAAATGAAAGTACGGTAAAACTGTCTCCGGAATTCATTTTGAAGTACGATTTGCTGGGTACCAACAACGAGGCTCACCGTTTGACTTACGAAGGCCGTATCGTCTTCGACGTTTCCACCAGCAATAACGATGAATTCGCTCCTTCAGTATTGTCCTCCAAGACTTGGAGTCCCAATAACAACGAGTCGAACCTTGCCACAAGCAGTTCCTATAAGAGCCATGGTATTTCGACGACTCACACACTCACTTTCATCCCTCATTTCCACAACACCGCCCACAGCTTGATGTCGATGCTCCGCGCCCAGTACAACACGGGTAGTTCGACCAGCCAGAACGTAGGTAAGTACGACCTTCCTACAGGTAGCATCAAGTCTCCTTTGGCCGCTGGTAACTACAAAGGCTTCGGCAACGGTTCCGGTGAGTGGAAGAGCAATTATTACACCTTCTCCGCCCACTATGCTTACAAAGGCAAGTATATGGCCGACTTCTCCTGCCGTATCGACGGTAGCACTCAGTTCGGTCCCGACAACCGTTGGGGTTTCTTCCCCGGTTTGTCAGGCCGTTGGAACATCTCCGATGAGAAGTTCATGGAGAAACTGGAATGGCTGAGCATGCTTTCCATCCGTCCGGGTTGGGGTTTCACAGGTAACCCTCCAGGCAGTGAAGGTTTGTTCTACAGTAAGTACGGTGATGGTCCTTCTTATATGGGCCGTTCTTCCATGGTTCCCAGCAACATCCGTTTGGCTACCCTCCGTTGGGAGAAAAAGATGACTTGGAACCTTGGTTTCGACCTCGGTCTCTTCGACGACAAGATTACCGCCGACCTTTCTATCTACACCTCTAAGGTGACTGACCTGAAGATGTATAGCCGCGCTATTCCATCGTCTTCTGGTTACGAGAACCTTTCCATCCAGAACACAGGTTCTTTGCGCAACAATGGTTGGGAGTTCAACATCAACGGTAACGACGTGATTAAGAAAGGTGGATTCTCATGGGGCTTCAACGTAACCTTCGCCAACAGCCGCAATGAGATCCTCACTATGGACGAGACCATTCTCGAGAGCATGAATGCCGACTTTAGTTACGACAATGGCCAGTACCTTTCTCGCGTTCAGCTTCACAACCCGCTGGGTTCCATCTACGGTTTCCGTTATCAGGGCGTATATCAGTACAGCGACTACACTCCCGAGGAAATTGTGGGTGTGAGCGGTCCCGACGCCCCTGTCGCCCGCAACAAGGAAGGTGAGCCAGTTCTTGATGAGAATGGCCGCACGAAGCCTATGATGTTCAACTACGGTGGAGTAGGTACTCCTTACGAGTTCAAGGGTGGTGATGCCAAATATGAGGACATCAACCACGATGGTAATATCAATGAACTCGACATTGTCTATTTGGGCAGTACGCTTCCAAAGTTGACAGGTGGTTTCGGTACGAAGTTCAAGTACAAGTCGTTCTCGTTGAACGTTCAGTTCAACTACCGTTTTGGCCAGAAGTTGATCAACGCCGCCCGTATGAACGCAGAGAACATGTATAACAACAACAACCAGACCTGCGGTACCAACTGGCGTTGGCGCAAGGAAGGTGACGTTACCACTGTTCCCCGTGCTTTGTATAAGGTAGGTTACAACTGGTTGGGTAGCGACCGTTTCGTTGAGGACGCCTCATTCCTCCGTCTGAACTACATGCAGTTCCGCTACGACCTTCCAAGCAAGATTTTGAAGCCTTGGGGAGTCAAGTCGATGAGTTTCAACCTTACTCTTAATAATGTATTCTGTATCACCAAGTACTCTGGTGCTGACCCGGAGGTGGCTCAGGCAGGTTATGCTCCCGCTACCGACAACTCTCGTACTCCACGTGCTAAGTCGTTCACTCTTGGTGCATCAATTCAATTCTAAAGGAAACCATTATGTATAAGATCAAAAATACAATCAAGTCATTATGTCTGATGGGGTTGGCTGGTTTAGCGTTGTCTTCATGCGACCTCGACCTTCTTCCACTGGACGAAGTGGTTCTCGAGAACTACTGGACAGAGAAAGCGGACGTGGAGAGTGTGTTGACCTCCTGTTACGCCTCTTTTGAGGAAGACGGTGTACCCGAGCGCATGTTCGTTTGGGGTGAGGGCCGTAGCGACAATGTGGTTCTCCGCACCAGCAACGACCTCAACCTGAGCCACATCATGCGTGGTAACCTGCTTCCTTCCAACAGTTACAACAACTGGTTAGGCTTCTATAAGATCATCAACCGTTGCAACACCGTGCTTTACTACGCACCTCAGGTTCACGTGAAAGACCCGAACTACACGGATTCGGATTTGGCTCAGACCTTAGCAGAGGCCAAGGCTCTCCGCGCGCTGGCCTATTTCTACTTGATCCGCACGTTCAAGGATGTTCCTTTCGTGACGATGCCTTCCATCGACGACAACCAGGATTTCTTCATCGGGGTGACGAAGCATGAGGACATTCTCGACTCCCTGATCACCGATCTTGAGCAGGTTCGTGAGGACGTTCCGCGCAAGTATCCGGATTCAGAGAAGAACAAAAACTATGGTCGCGTGACCCGCAATATGATGTATGCCATGTTGGCCGACATGTATCTGTGGCGTGCCTCCAATGCGAATGTCGCCGCTGGTCAGCAGCAGGCCGACTACAAGAAATGTGTAGAGTTCTGCGACAAAATCATCGAGTTCAAGGTGAACCAGTATGAGACAGAGGAAGAGTGGAAACGCGACATCAGTTCCAGACTCTATCTCAATTACGGTTATCCTCTTCTGTCAGAGACTGGCGAGGGTGGAACTGTCGCCAGCACAGGTTCTCCTGCCGCTGCCTACAACAAGATTTTCGGTGATGGCAATTCCTTCGAGAGTATCTTCGAGTTCCAGTATAAGAACCCGAACAAGAAGAATCCTCTTGTCAGCACTTTCTTTGGAGATGGCAACAACGTAGGTTCCTTGTCCGCCAATGATGCCATGATGGCCGAGGTGCCCACCAACGATTATGATTACGACAATAAAAACTTGTTCACTCTCTTTGATTACCGTGGCGTGGAGAACTTCAAGTTCGATGAGACTGCTGCCTACGAAATCAAGAAATACTGCAGCAACAACACCAAGGTAGCTGTAGGTAATGCAAACAGTTGGCGCAACAACATCCGCAATAACCCTTACAGCAACAGTACGACTTATAGCAACTGGATTATCTACCGTCTGACAGACGTGATGCTGATGAAGGCTGAGGCCGAAGTGGAAATCGCCGCTTATCTTGACGAAAACGCAGCCTCCACCGACACGACAACAACAGAAGGCACTGACAACGGTGTGGCCAAGCGCCGCTATGCCGCTTACGGCAACACTTTCGCCACTGCAAGCGAATACTACGACGACGTGTGGAACATCATCCAGTGCATCTACTACCGCGCCTGTCCATCGGCTGACACCAACCAGCGTGCAAGCCTGAACCGCAACAATTTTACCTACGTAGGAAACTATCGCGACTTGGTTGAGGCAGAGCGCCGCCGAGAACTCATGTTCGAGGGCAAGCGTTACTTCGACCTTGTACGTCGTGCCCGCCGTGACGGCAATCCTTCTCATTTGGCCTCAGCCTGCACACCCAAATATACGGAGAATGCTGCCGCTATCACCATCAAACTCAAGGAGATGGATTACATCTATATGCCTTACCTGAAGGATGAGGTGGAGAAGAATCCTAATTTGAAACAGAATCCTTCTTACGCTGAAAACGAAACATCCGCAAAAAACTAAAGCGATATGAAAGCAATGAATAATATAAAGTATTTTGTTCTTGTGGTCCTGCTCCTGTCGTCAGTTCAGCTGGCTTTCGTGAGTTGTGATGACGACCCAGGTGCCGACAACTACTACACATTCACTGGTGAGATGGCCTCAGACTATCTCCATAACCGGGAAGACCAGTTCAGCGAGTTCCTTGGCATCCTTGGCCGTTCAGAGACGAAGGTGCTCGACTTGCTCGCCACCTACGGCACTTACACGGTGTTCGCTCCAACTAACGACGCTGTCGATGCATTCCTTGCAGGCAGAGGTCTCAAGTCGATTGATGAACTGAGTCAGAAAGACTGCGATACCATCGCCTATACTCACATTGTGAGGCAGGCGTTCTATACCACCGACCTTTCTGATGGTACCCTTCCGACCTCTAACATGCTCGACCGCTACCTGACCATCAGCGTTGACACACCTGATGTGTCGAAGGGTGAGGAAGGGACAGTGATTTACTACGTGAACAAGTCCTCCCGTATGATTGTTCGCGACGACTCTGTGGAGAACGGCGTGGTGCATACCATCAACTCCGTGATCAACTCAGCCAATGACATGCTTCCCGACCTTTTGGAGAAGGACAGCACTATCAGCCTTTTCGTTGAGGCCATGTTGTTGACCCACATGCACGACTCCTTGCAGCGTCACGTGGACGAGACCTACTCTTGCAGTGTTGACTCTGTGGAGGAAGGTGTTCGCTATCACACAGCTGTGGAGTATGAGTGGGGATACTGGCTGAAGACCCGTTTCTTCAAGTACACCGCTTTTGTGGAGAAGGATGATGTTTATAACGCACACGACATCTATACGATAGACGACCTCATCGCATACGCCAAGACAGTGTATGACGAGGCTTATCCCGAGGACGCTGGTTTGTATGATGATGATTTCACCGACCGCCGCAACCCGTTGAACCGTTTTGTGTCGTACCACTTCATGCCTATTCTGGGTAACTATAACGAATTGACCCCTAACGACCTGCTGTTGACTTGCAACTTCAACCGCCGTATTTGGGATGTCGCAGACTGGTATGAGACCTTGCTGCCTTATTCGGTGATCAAGTGTTCTTATCCTAATGGTTCGCAGGCTGGTCGTTACCTCAACCGCCGCGGTGTGCAGAGTCATGCCGACAGTCGTGGCGTGTTTGTCCGTGGCTGCAAGATCTTCTCTCCGAGTGAGTCCGGTACCGCAGATATGTCGGCCATCAATGGTGTATATCACTATATCGATGATATCCTTGTTTATTCAAAGGATGTTCAGGATGTGGTGTTCAACGAGCGTATGCGTTTCGATGCCACAGTGCTTTCTCCCGACTTCATGTCGGCAGGTACTTCCGAGGGACATAATGCCCGTGGCCGTTACGCCCTCAACGAGGCTGGACCTAACGGAGGTGAATACTCAAATGCCGGCTCAGATGGAGCCAATACGAGATGTACCGTCTTCAAACCAGGATTCGTCCGCAACTGGCAATTCACCGACGCCACTTTTGTGAGTGTCCGCAACCGACACCTGCACTACTGGTCATACGAGGGTGATGAGATTATCCTTCTGGGTCGCTACAACTTCACCATCCGTCTGCCCCATGTTCCGGCAGGTACTTATGAACTTCGTCTTCAGACCTGTTTGGGCTTTGCGAGCCGAGGCATTATCCAGGTTTACCTTGACGATCACCCCTGCGGTATTCCTATTGACATGCGCAATGGCGGTAGCCACGCTTCCATTGGTTGGCAGAGCGACTCATCTCTTGGTGACGAGGAGGCCATCAACGCCTTCGACAAGGCATTCCACAACAATGGTTGGATGAAGGGTCCTCTCTCTTACGGTAGTACCGATGCTAATGGTAGTGGTTCGGGTTTCAGCGTGATGCGCAACGGAGATACCGAGTTGCGCCGTGTCTATACCACGTTCTATACCGATGGCCAGTCCGACCACTACATGCACATCAAGCAGGTGATGGATAGCGAGACGGCTGAGTTCGCGTTCGACTACATAGAACTTGTGCCCCGCAGCGTTTACGATAATGAGTACTACATAGAGGACAAGAACTAAGAAAAACAAGACAGCAATATGAATAGAAATATTAAAAATACAATCCTCGCTGGCCTTGGCGTAACGATGATGCTGTTATCGTACTCATCTTGCTCCGACACCTGGGACGACCATTACGACACGAACAGTGACGTGTTGGGCAAGTCCAGTATTTGGGCCACGATGCAGAATAACGGTGATTTGAGCGACTTCCGCCAGATCTTGAGCGCTACAGGCTGTGACAAGGTTCTTCAGACCGAGCAGATTTATACAGTCTGGGCCCCTGTGAACGGAACATTCAACAAGGACAGTCTGTTGAGCGTAGTCAATGCAGGCAAGAAGGACGATGTGGTGAAACGTTTTGTCAACAACCATATCTCCCGCTTCAATTATTCTGTGAACGAAAGTGAGCGTATGGTGACCATGCTCAACAACAAGCGCTATCACTTCTCTGGCAATTTGATGGACGGAGTGGGTATCACTTCGGCCAACAACCGCTGCAGCAACGGTGTGCTTCATGTGGTTCAGGAACAGTTGCCATTCCTCAACAGCATTTACGAGGAGATAGAGGTGAACCCTGAGTTCTCGATGATTTATGATTTCCTCCGTGCTTACAACAACGACTCCCTTGATGAGGACCGCAGTGTTTCACGCGGTGTTGACCAGGACGGCAACAAGATTTATGTGGATTCAGTAACGATCTTCTCCAACACCATTCTTCAGGCTCTTGAGGCCTTGGTTTATGAGGAAGACTCGAACTACCGTGCTCTTCTCCCGACCAACGAGGCCTTCCAGGCTCGTTACGATGAGGTTTACCCGTTGTTCAAGTTCAATCCGTCGGTTGATGGGGCTGATTCCTTGCAGGAAATGAACGCCAAGCGCTATGTGCTGAATGACTTGTTCTTCAACATGAACCAGAACACTCATGTTCAAGACTCGTTAGTGGCCACAACCTACAATAACAGACGTCCTGACTTCCATGTGTATTACCATCCTTACGAGACTGTGAACGACACGGTAGGTATCATGCAGACTTATGAGCATAAGATTGCTTGCAGCAATGGTGAGGTATATAAGTTCACAGAATGGCCAGTGAGCGCAGCCGACGAGGTGTTCCATTACATTAAAGTAGAGGCAGAGCGTGGCAATTCAGTGAACAACGCCACCGACTACACGAACAAGTGTGAGGTGCGCAACAGGACTGGTTTCTTAGGCTTTGGCTTGTCGGAGAACGGTTTTGCCGATGCAGTTCCCACTTCATCTTCGGTGAACCCTGAGATTGGTTTCAATATTCCCAACACGCTGTCAGGCACCTATGATATCTACGCCGTGATGCCCAGCAGTTGGTTTAAGAACCTGAGTGACGCCGACATGCGTCCTTACCAGTTCCGTGCGCAATTGTTCGAGATGGACAGCAAGGGTCAGATGCCGACCTCGGCCACCGTCCGCCTTGCCGACAACGCCACTTTGAGCAATAACCCGGAGAATCTGGTAGATACCGTGTTCATTGACACCTACACCTTCCAGAACTGCTACTTGAACCAGGAGGGTAACGGCGTGATCTTGAAACTTGTGTCGTACATCACCTCTTCCAAGACGCGTGACTTCTCGCGCGAGATGTTGATCGACTGCATTCTTCTCATACCACATAAAGACGAATAAATCTCTGACACAATGAAAAAATATCATTCCTATATCACCAGAAACATGCAGCGCATATTCCAATGTGGATTAGCCGCATTAGTTTTCTTCTCCGCCCTTCCAGCCTTTGCGCAGGACGAGGCAGAAACTACTGAAGAAGAGGAGGTTGTGGTAACGCCAGTCCGCAGGACTGTTCCTGTCAAGAAGTACGAGATGGTAGAGATCAAGGGTAAGGTGACCGACGCCGCCACAAAAGCTCCCTTAGCCGGTGCCCAGATACGTGCTTACAACAACAATCTCTATACAGCCATGTCCGACGAGGATGGCACATTCACCATCAGTGTTCCTGTATTCGTGACTTCGTTGTCGACAGTACTTGATGGTTACGACATGATTCAGACTCCTATCAACGGTCGCAGTTCAGGTCTTGAGATTGAACTCTACTCCAGCAAGTACAGTGACATCTACACCACGAAGACATCCCCCGTGCAGTATTCCAGCACCAAGGATTTCGAACAGAGTACCGCGATAAGTGTTGACCAGGAGGTAGCGAACCGTCTGACATCCCAAGTGCGCAGCGCCTCCCGCTCCGCCATCCCAGGCATGGGTGTGAGCATGTTCATCAACGGATTCAACTCGCTCAACGCCAACTCTCAGCCTCTGATTGTGCTGGACGGTGTGGTGCTTGACGTGATGTACAGTCGTGAGATGCTCCACCAAGGTTACTACGACAATGCCTTGGCCAGCATCAGCATGGACGACATCGAGAGTGTCCAGGTGCTGAAGAACGGAACCGCCATCTATGGTGCGAAGGGTGCCAACGGTGTGATTCTGATCAACACCAAGCGCAACACCTCCATGGCCACTCGTATTGACGCCAACATCTCCGTTGGTGTGGAGTTTCTTCCCCGCCTTGTTGATGTAATGGACGCCACGCAGTATCGTGCTTACGCTTCCGACCTGTTGGGTACGACGAGTACGAAGTTGACGGATATCAAATTCCTCTCCAACGACCCCAACTATTATTATTACAACATGTACCACAACAACACCGACTGGAGCAAGGAGGTTTATGACGAGGCATTGACCCAGAACTACGGCATCCATATCCAGGGAGGTGATGAAGTGGCCAACTACAACTTGTCGGTGGGCTATGTGATGGCCAACAGTACGTTGAAGAAGAACGACTACGACCGTTTCAATATCCGTTTCAACACAGATATCCTTCTTAACAAGTGGTTCTCCACTCGTTTCGACGCGTCATTCTCGAACATCAACCGCAACCTTCGTGATGACGGCTTCCCCGCTGATTACGCCACTCAGACTGTGACATCTCTTTCTTATCTGGCTATGGCCAAGTCTCCATTCTTGAGTCCATACGCATTCTCTACCGATGGTAAGGTTTCGGACTTCATCGCCGATGCAGATGACTATTTGGATGAGATTGTGGGCACTTCAGCCAGTCTTGCCAACCCCAAGGCCTTGCTTGTGAATGGTGAAGCCAAGAACAAGAACGACATGAGTAACAGCATGATCAACATCGCTGTGTCGCCCAAGTGGCAACCCACCCGCAACTTCTCTCTGACTGAGCGTTTCAGTTACACGATGAATAATTTCAACGAGTCATTGTTCCTTCCAATGAACGGTATGCCTCGTTACACCGTGCAAGACAATGGTCAGGTAGAGAACGGCAAGCAGACGCTTTACACCAAGCACAACGCTGTATTCAGTGACACTCGTGCAGACTGGGCCATCGACCTTGGCGCTCATCGTCTGGACGTGTTCGGTGGCATCCGCTTCATGAACGACACTTATACAGAGACAGGTCTTTTGGCCAACAACACTCCTAACGACAAGAGGCCAAACAACGCTTCTGACTATCGTGAGACCAAGGGTGTTGATGACGAATGGAACTCATTGACCTATTATGCCAATGTGGATTACAATTTCCGCGAGACCTACTATGTTCAGGCAGCTTTGGCGATGGAGACCTCCTCACGATTTGGTAAGGAGACCAAGGCCGGCATGAAGATGTTCGGTACCCCTTGGGCAGTGTTCCCGTCGGTGAATGTTGCTTGGGTGGCAACCAACGAGAGTTGGTTCCGTCCTTCGAATTTCCTCAACAAGTTGAAGGTCAACGGTGGTTTTGAGGTCAATGGTAATGATGGTATTGACCCGAACGCCACTTACACTTATTTCAGCAGTACCCGTTTGATTTACAACACTTCGGGTTTGATGCTTGGCAATATCGGTAACACCAAACTTCGTTGGGAGAAGACGACCCGTTTCAATGTAGGTCTTGACATGAACTTGCTGAACAACCGTGTGAACCTCATGTTCAACTATTTCTTCTCAAAGACCAACAACCTGTTGACCCTCAGTTCTCTTTCCTATGTTTCAGGTATGACCCAGTTCTGGACCAATGACGGTGCGATGAAGAACAATGGCTTCGACGTTGGATTGAGTGCCAAAGTAGTGAACCTTAACAACTTCAAGTTTGAGTTGGGTGCTACTATGGGTCACTACAAGAACGAGATCACCGCTCTTCCCGACGGTCAGAACGAGATCAAGACCAATCTCTACAATGGTACCATCCTGACTAAGGTCGGTCAGCCAGCAGGCGTGTTCTATGGCTACAAGACCAATGGCGTTTACTCCACGAGTGGCGAGGCAACCGCCGCTGGTTTGGGTGTAGAGGATGAGACAGGTGCTATTATACCTTTCGGTGCTGGTGACATGAAGATTGCTGACCTGGATGGCAACAAGAAGATCAACGAGAACGACATGTCCATCATCGGTGACCCGAACCCAGACGTTTTCGGTAGGATTTTCGCCAACTTCTTCATAGGCAAGCATTGGACAGTGAACATCAACATGAACTATTGCCTTGGCAACGATGTTTACAACTTCCAGCGCTCCGTATTGGAGAATGGCGGCATGTTCCTCAACCAGACCACCAACCTGACCAACCGTTGGATGGCCGAAGGCCAGATCACCGACGTTCCCCGCGCCACCTTTGGTGACCCGATGGGCAACAGCCGTTTCTCCGACCGTTGGATAGAGGATGGTTCCTTCCTGAAACTGAAGAATGTGACAGTAAGTTACAATATCCCCTTGCGTAGTGAGTTCATCCAGGGCTTGACAGTATGGGCAGCGGGCAACAACCTGCTGACATTCACGAAGTATCTTGGTAGCGACCCCGAGGTAAGTGCTGGCAACGGTGTGCTTTACCAGGGCATTGACCGTGGCAACCTACCTTTCGGCCGTAGTTTCACCCTCGGTGTGAAGATCAACCTTTAATACTGATTACAACGATGAAAACGAAATCACTTATATTATCAGGATTGCTCCTTGCTACCATAGGGCTTTCCACCACATCTTGTGAAGACATGTTCACCAAGGAGTCGGACCTCAACACGACAGAACTTGCTCCTGAGGACTCCATCTACCGTGTCATGGGCATCGTGAAGCAGATGCAGAAACTGGTTGACCGCACCATTCTTCTTGGTGAGGCCCGTGCAGACCTTGTTGATATCACTTCCGCCACGACGACTACTCTTCAGGATGTCGCCGCCAACACCATAGGCAAAGACAACAGTTACAACAACGTGGCCGACTACTACGCCGTGATCAATTCCTGCAACATCTACATAGAGAATGTGGATACAGCTTACCGTGTACACAACAAGCAGTTCTTCATCAAGGAGTTTGCCGCAGTGAAGGCCTTCCGTGCGTGGACCTACCTCCAGTTGGTGCTCAACTACGGGAATGTGCCTTTCGTGACTCATGGTGTGCTATCAGCAGCTGATGCCGCAGATATCGCCGCCCAAACCACCAACAGGGCTGATTTGCAGGCCATCTGCGATTACTTTATTGAAGACCTCACCCCACTGATCAATCAGGAGTTGCCTCCTTATTCCAGCCAAATGGGTGGACATAACCCTATCAAGTTCTTTATTCCTATCCGCCTGATCTTAGGTGACCTCTACCTATGGCGTGGTTCGCTCAACAACAATGAGAGCGACTTCTTGAATGCCGCTGTATGTTATCATGACTATCTGGACTATAGTGGCAAATATATTCCAACCGAGTTGCTTGCGAGAGTAAGATGGGATAACAGCCAGTTCAAAGGTAACCCCAGTGGCCGTTATGCAGAGCAGTTTACCAGCAATTCTGACGAGATCATCACTCTTATCCCTCTCGACACTTTGACGACTGGTACAGAGAAAGATGTGTATGATGCTAACGTGAGTGAGCTTGGCGGTATTTTCTGCTCATTGTACAAGAACAACTACAAGGTTCAGTTGACAGCCTCCCCACGTCTGAAGGAAATCTCCAGGAGTCAGGAGTACTGCTATTATGTGTCTTCAGATATCGCCTCATTGCGTGACACGGTTTATTCTTCTGAAGCAGCTTTTGAAGATGAGTTGCTTGAAGGTGACCTCCGTTTGCAGAGTGTCTTCAATGTCAAGACCGTGCTCGACAAGTATCATGCCGAGTACAGCTCGGAGCGTCAGGCCATTGAGAAGTTTGGCAAGAACAACCGCGGTGCCACCAACGACAAGCGCATCGAGTTCGTTCCTCTTTACCGTGTGGGTATGGTTTATCTCCGTCTTGCCGAGGCACTCAACCGCGCTGGTTTCCCAGAGACCGCTTTCGGTATCCTCAAATATGGTATCTCTTCAACGACCATGTCCAACCACGTTTCTTCGGTCGAGGTTGACCGTCTGAGAGAGGTAGCCACTCAGTTCGATGGTAATCTGGCCTCCTGGAACCCGTACCAGTTCATCACTTATGACGGTGCAGGCGCTCAGAACCAGATTGGTATCCACAGCCGTGGTTGTGGCGACAGCGAGTACAATGCTTTGTATGTACTTCCAAGCGACCAGGAAATTGACGCCCAGTTGGACGCTTACGCGCTTGACTCCACTTCTACAGCCGCTGATACCTTGGCTTACGACTCCGCTTACGCTTCAGTTCAAGAACAGCAGCGCGTTGCCCGCATACCGAAGGTGGAGGAGATGATTCTCGACGAGATGGCTCTTGAAGGCATGTTCGAGGGGTATCGTTTCTACGACTTGATGCGTGTGGCTCTCCGTCGCAACGACCCGAGCTTCCTGGCCACGAAGGTGGCTCAGCGTAAGGGCGAGGAAGAGGAGGACGCCGCCCTGAAGTCGAGACTGTCCACCCAGGCCAACTGGTATCTGCCGTTGCCATAAGGTCTTGACGTGCCTCAAGGTCTTTTAGATTTAGGGCTTGAGTGCGTATAGTCAGACCGCTTGCATGATGAGCGGTAAATAACGAGAGACTGCATCCTTGAACAGGGGATGCAGTCTTTTTTTCGGATGTTTTAACTGCCGTTTGCGCAAACGGGAAAGGGCGAAGAAAAAAAATCAAGAAAAAACATTGCTGTTTGAAAGATTATGTGTATTTTTGTGGAATAATAGGGGTTGTAGGCCGTATCGGCCGAGAAAGCCGTTTTAGATTTGCTCATAGCGACAATGAAGGTCCCCTTGGAGGATGACAACTTTCAAAAAACAATCGACAATAACTATTACACACTATTATTCACTAACAAATTTAAAAACTAAACGAACATCAAAATCGACCAAAAGAAGAGAATGTAAGAGACACGACCCTGATGGTCTTACCCCTAAGACGGGAAGAATTAATCGGTTAGCATCAGGGACAGCCTTTAATCTAACAATCAAACACTCGCGCCAACTAACCGACAGACGCGAAACATAACTCAATATTTATGAAAAAGATGTTAACATTTCTCGTGAGCATGATCTTAGCTTCATTCGCCTTGCCAAGCATGGCGGCAGTAGCTCCGACCATCTCCATTGACGAAGAGTTCA
>Ga0247609_10000642_pt1 | contig 46617 bp, 95 predicted proteins | sample 172DNAGHGlowgp2_FD_193487 | JGI IMG/M metagenome (GOLD analysis project Ga0247609, IMG submission 193487) | Sheep rumen microbial communities from Palmerston North, Manawatu-Wanganui, New Zealand - 1728 DNA GHGlow gp2 | ecosystem: Host-associated > Mammals > Digestive system > Stomach > Rumen ... | reverse complement strand
AAACAGGATGCAGGCATCTGGTAGTATCTTTACCGCATCAACAAATCCAACGCATTGCCAACTTGCCATATATCATAGTTTTTGTTTGTAGAGTCCGCAGGCATAGTCGTGTGCTTTGATTGTCTTATATCCGCTATTACTTTGCTTTGACGGCTGCATTTCACAACAAATCTGCACCTTGTTTGAATGTTCATTCAATGCAAACCTTTTGCGGTGTACGCAATGCAGGCAAAGTTTGTTTGGTATTATTTCTTTCTGCTTTTCCAATTCAAACAATGTAAGTTGTTCCATAAAATTTCGTTTAAGCCACTTTTTAGCCGTTTTAAGCGCATTTCTATGCTTTGGTGGTATAGTTTACCATTCTTGCATAAAAACACGCTTACACGGCTTTATTTTTGATTGTCCAATTCCATGATAGTTAAAACGCAGTAGTTGGCGATGTCCATAAGGTTGTCCCGTAGGCTTTCGTCCTTGATGTTCATTTCTTGCCCAAAAACCATATTCTTGACACGTTTCAACTTGTCGTTGATGCGTGCAACGGCTGGTATGAACCCGAACTCGCGTATTGTTTCTGCAAAGCTATTGCCGTAATCTGCATTTTTCTTTTTGTACGTATTCAGCATTTCTGCCGTAACCATTTCAAAAGTTGTATCCATCATTATCTCGTTGTATTCTAATGTCATTTCTTTTCTTTTTCGTATTGGAACAATAATCCAACAATGGCTTGACACAATTCGTATTGCGATTTGTTCTTTGGCAGTTTATCCCAATTGTGGCTAAGATAATCAGCAAGTTTACTCATACCTCCAAGTTTAGATAATGGCGTTTCTTGAATGTCGCTTGCTTTAAGGCACATAAAACAGTCGTTAAGGTATTTGCCAGTTGAATATGACTTGCCGTACATGTGCTTTGTAACAACCCACACACCTTCTTCCAAACCTTTGTCAAAACACATAGACTGCGGGTCGTAGACTATTTTATTTCCTTTTTTGTATTTCCTGTATAGCACATTGTTAAATGGAGGCTCAGGCTCTTGATAAGCCTGATACCTTCCATTTGGCAGTTTGATGTATAGTTTCTGCTTCTCCATAACCAGAATTAGTTTACGTCAATTTTACGCCCGCCTTTCTTGTTCTTCTTGGGCTTTGGAATGCCGTGTTCCTTGCGGTACTTGATGGCACTGTCGTTGTTGCATTCGCGCATGAACTCACAGTTTTCGCAATCCTCGACAATCTCGTCATCTTTATCATCATCGTCATTGTTTAAAAGACAGTCTTTTTCAAGTATGCCTTTTAGTAGTGCCGTTGCAAGTTTTAGACCTGCGATGGAGCGCGAACCCTGGACAAGTTTAAGTGCAGTAATGATGATTTTCGTAACCCTATCCATACCCTCATCACCTTTGTTCGTTAGTGACATTTCGAGTATTGCCGCAAGAGCGCTGACGATGTTTGCGTCACCTTCGCCAGTAGTGAGAATAGACAAGTCTCCTGTTTTGTCATTAACATAGATGGCAAACAGTGTTTCTTGTTTACTGATTTTCTTGGCAATCTTTTCAAGTTCGCTTTCTACTTTAAATTCTTTTGTTTTCATAACGTAAATAATTAATTAATAAATAAATTGTGATGCAAAATTATATGTTTTCTTTATATATTCCAAATAAATTAAGAATTATTACCATAAAGTTCGTTAAGAACATCCGAAACGCTTTCACCGTTGGCCTCTTTCATTCGTTTGTACTCTTCAAACGTAATGGTGTCCTTCTTTCCTTCATCTATACGCTTTTCGTTGCGCATGCGTTCGATGTCGGCATAGTAGTGTTCTCGTTCCACCATAAACTTGTTCAAAGCCTCAGTTACGACCAGTGCATAGGAGTCTCCACCATAGAACCGCCCGTACTTGCCGCCTTCAAAGCGTGTAACGAACAACAGGAACTCGACCACCTTCAATGTCTTGTAGTTTGCGTATATGTTACAAGCAAGGTTATAGACCTGCTCCTTGCTAAACTTGTCATTCGTTACGCCAAGGAACACAAACATACCTTGTAGGATGTTATAGAGCCAGTTTGCCGACGAGCCTTTGCCGTATGTGATGTCTATGCGCACGAACGTAGGGCTATCACGACGGAAACAAGCCATCGCATCCTGCACAAAGACGTTCTTGTTGGCATACGAGAACTTATTGCTAAGTTGCGTGAAGCTACCATACCTCGTCGTTATCTCCGTCACAAACGTCGGCTTGTTGCTGACTGCCAATGCGGTCTGTGAGTTGCTGGCTGAATGCGTTTGCTTCTTCAACAGTCCGTCTAATCTTGTCGGTGATTGTTTCTCTTCCATAATTCACGTTGTTATTATTGTTCTTTCTATTCTTAGCCCATGTAGTGCAAGCCATCTTCCAGTTCTTCATCGGATTCTTCCCGACTTTCCATCCGTTACTTTCGTAGAAAGCATAGAAAGCCTCTGCGTCAAACGTGTACCCTTTTTCAAGAATGTGGGCTTGTATTTCTTGTATTGTAGGCTTTACAAATCGTTCGCTTTTCTTTGGCTTGTTGACGGAACGTAGGTAGTCTACGACCGCTGCCATTTCGTCATAGGACACCCAATCGTCTATATGGATTCCATCATTATCGCCATCCCATATAGACGTAACACCGAACAACTCTCTGACTTTCCGCTTTTGTTCCTCCGTTTTTGTTTGTAGCATAATTGTGGTTGTTTAAGTCAAACGTGGAATGTTACTTTGGCAACCACTCCATTTCACATCCCACGTTATCCAAAAAAGTTGTTTAACGTTAATATCCTTATCACCTTTGCATCTAAAGTGGTTGGCGATGCTTGGTGTGATTTTCTTGTGCAAAGATACTAATTATATACCATAGTTCCAAATATTTTAGTGTTATTTAATTAAAACAATGTTAATTCGCTATTTTTCTGTTCTTTTCCTAACACAAAGTCGCAAATAAAGTTTCTTGCATAGTCTGGGGAAATTAAAGAACGTTCCTCGCTACATAAACCTGCCCGCGACGCACCTTTTGCCGTAAACACGGTTTTTGTTTCCTTTGGCTTTGTGTAAGAATGTCCTGTTGTCGGTTCACAGTTCACAAACCAATATGCCGTTGGCTTTTTGTAATAATCGCCACGCAGCTGTCTATTGTGGTCTATAAATGTCGGAGGAGTTACAAAATTCTGTGAAAGTACAAGATAATGCTGTCCGCTGTATGGATTTTCGACAATCATGCGAAGCCCCTTTTCTTTTACGACACAAAAAAGCTTAATGAGTAGCGAGTAAAAATACTCCCTATTCTTTGAACGTTCAAGAATGGCTTCCGTTTTTTCTCTTGTATTCATTTTCGCATAATTGTTATATGTGTATGTGAATGCGCTTTGTGATGCTTGGCAGAAGAATATACATGGGAAAAACGCCATTATGAGGCCATCTTGCTTTATTTCGTCAAAAACACTCACGTCCCCGTTGTAGGCTTTTTCTATTTCAGCAAACAAATCCATTACATAGTCTGTTTCATTGAAGTTGTTTTGTATATCAACATCCACAGCATTGTAGCCAAGCTTCAAGAACTCTTTCTTAAATGTCCCAGACTGCTCAAACAAACACCATACAGTATTTTTAATTTCCATTTTTTCTTTTGTTTTTGTAAATCAATGCGCTAACCTTAGAATAAATGCCGACGTGACGCAGTTTCTTTATCTTGCCAAACACACCATCGCCTTCGCTTTGACGGTACGATTCGCCAAGTAGCTTTGGTATGTCCGTGCGTGATATGCGTTCATCATCAACGCACCTTGATAGCATCTCCACTTCTTTCTGTGTAGCCTCACATTCGTTGCGTTTGTTGGCGCGTATGATACTATCCACGTCTATGCCGTGTTTCTTTGCCATGTACCGCAACCGCAATAGGTAGTCACGGCACAAGGCTTGAAGCGTTTCGTTACGTTGTCTCGACATATCCTAAAGACTTTAGTCTATACAACCAGTACTCAAAAAGGTAACGAATCGTCATCCGTATGCGCATCATTATGCTGAACCTGTGGCTGCGGCGCTGGCGACGGGCTTGCACTTGCGGATGCCTGTTGTTGGCCGTTGACATTCTGCACACGCCACGCCAACAACTCACCAAACCACTTGCCGTTCCACTCACGGGCATCAATGTCAAAAGACACCTGAACATCCGCACCCTGAACAACATTCATCTGTTTCCACTTATCCTCGCCGAGAACACCGAAGACGGCTTTCTTCTTGTATTGACCGCCATGCTCGATGACAAACTGATTCTTCACTACCTCACCATTCTTGCCGTTGAACCTTTGTTCGGGCAAGATTGAAATAACTGTACCTATAATATCCATAACTATTTTAATTTTTTAAAACGGAATCCACTTAAAACTGACAAAAGGCCAGCGGCGGCGACGGTTGACGTGAACCCAGAACCTGTCAAAGACAAGATAACTCGTCCACGACTCACCATCCCAGCCGCCAAAGCCCACTTTCTTGACAATACACATATCAATCACCGCTGTCTACACTGTAAGACAAACCTAACTCCGTGCATAGGCTGTGGTGGTCGGTATTGCGGTAACCCGTACTCCACCCTTTGTCGAACTTGAAACCCTGCTCACGAAAAGCACGCATAACAGACTTCTCCATCTCACCATAGAACCAGCCTTTGCGACCCATGTAGTCCCAATACCAGCCGTTCTCGTAACCAAAGTCACCAATAGGAGCTAACCTTCGTAAGTCACCAAGCCCTAACAGGCCAATCTTTCTCGACAGCTCCTTCTTCCAAGGAGCAATGTTCTCGTACTCTCTGTTAATCATAATCCTTAATGTTTATCGTTAAACGTTGTTTTTGCCACTTTTTAAGCCCGTAGAGCGCATTTTAGCCTTAAAGCGGTACAAGTTACCACAAAGAACTTTAAATGCGCTTAGAAAGCATTTATTCATCATTACTACAAGTACCCAAAAGATATTCATTACCTTCGTATGGTATGCAATACTTTTGCCACCCTGCCGACGTAAGATACGTATTTTCTATCTTTTTTCCATACAATGCGGGAATCCATATCCCAAACCCACTGTTTTTAACCAAAACTTTATCAAACGGCTTCATAACTTTATTTATTGAACTTTTCACCATTCTTTCCATAATTCGGGTCACTCTTCATCTTACGCATGATAGAACCAGCCTTGCTGACCATCATAGCATACATATCGTCACACTTCTCACCCCATACAAGGTCTTTCATGTAACCACTGTTCTCCTGCATATAACGCAACTTCTCCTTCGCCATCGACATCACCTGACGCATGTCGTTGAACATCTCCATGTAAGTGTCTTTGTCGTAACGATGCAAAATGTCATCCATGTCAATGACAGAAGACTCAATGATGTCAGCACACATGAAACACACCAACAAACGCTTCATCAACTCTTCTTTGTCCTTTAATGGAATGTCCAGCGTCGCAACCTCCACCTGACGCACCTCATTCTCCGCATTGTCAAGATACTCATATACAACACGGTTGAACAACATCTCTATACGCTTGGCCAAGTCCAAAGCTACACCATACCTGCCTGTACGCATCATCATCTGCTGCTGAACACGCAACTCACGTATCTTAGGCTCGGCCTCAAAAGACTCACGCATTTTCAACATTAATTCATGCGGAATGTCATTAACACTATTCATCATAATAACTTAATAAATTCTTTTGTTTTACGTTAAACTTGGTGCAAAGTTATATATATTCCAAACATAAACAATAAAACATTAACACTTTTAACTAAAATAGTACCCTTTTTAATATTAGTAAACATATTAAATTAGTATACTCATTTATAAGGTATACATATACACACGCACACACCTGCGCACGCGCGTAACCTTCGCAATAACCCCTTTTATTGTACAGCAAAAGCATAATAATTCTTATGCCAGAATAACAAAAACGCATTTTAAGCCATTCTAAGCCCCGAATTTTACTAAAATGGGTAAGTTATAAGGTAAACACACAAAAACCCGTCAGAAAGCCTAAAAAACGCCTTAAAACGAATCTAACAACACCACACACCATCACACAAGACAAAAAACTGCTATAACCACATCCTTTTCCGCATTTTTTTCTTCTGAATTTTTTTTCAATTTTTTTCGGTTTTTGAAATTTTCTTTTTTTTAAAAAACAGGGGTGTTTGCACCACACGGTTTGCGTGTCCCTTTCACCCCTCCCCCCGTCACCTCAAAAACGGCACACAGCCAAAACTTTCGCACCCTTTGGCCGACCGCAATGAACATTACACAAAACCAAAAACGCGTGGAAAACCACAAAACCAAAAACGGGCGCAAAGGTACATAAAACATAAAAAGCATTTTGCCAGCAATATAAAAGCAAAATCAGGGCATAATATTATATAATTATATAATTAAAAAGATAACAATAATAATATAACATAATACAAATATACAAATTATAAATAATATAATATTATTCTAAAGATAAACGATAACAAATATAACATATAATATTTAAGAATAGACAAATAATATAAAAACACATAATACACATAATATATTTAAATAATAAAGATAACGCACAATAAATAATAATAATAATAATAATCTTATATATATATAATGTATATAATATAAAATATACGTTTTCTTAATTGTAAAAAATTGTTTCGATAAATGGAAAAAGGTTAAAAAACAAAAGAAATATTGGAAAATGCTTGCAAATATAGAAAATAGTCCGTATCTTTGCATCGGTTTTAGGAACGACCCGAACGGACGCAAGCAGAACCGAAAGCGAGCGATACATAATCGGAGGTCTAAAACACGGAGAGCAGCACAGGGCTGACCTGCGGAATACTGGTAACGGTTTCCTTCAATGATAGCTGCTCCCTCAGCACAGTGGAGAACCACCTGCGACACCTGTAGACAGAGATAAGCGACAGCCTGACAAACGGGACGAGCCTCCCGATAAATTGAAGCCTACAAAGGACGTAAGCCAGATTACCACTACGGATAAAGCAGAGAGCCATGTCTTCTGTTATGCTTTTTCCCGCGGACACCGTCACCACATGACGAACCAAAATATTAAATAAGATAGAGCGATACAGACAGCCTACGCTGCAAAGATAGGTAACAATAAAGCACATAAACGAAAATAATAACTTTCGCCTCATGCTTTCGTACTTTTGCAAAGTAAATCAGAGCACTGGTGACAGACCGAAATATGATGCAAATATAAAGTACACGACAAAGCACAAAGAGTGAAGGTCGTTCAGCCTCGTGAGTTTTGCGACGTTTTAACGAGGCACAAAATTTAGTATTAATCAAAAGATAGGAGATAAAGAAAATGAAAAAGCAACAAATGATTAAAAAGATTTATGAGGTAGTCTCAAACAGTGGTCTAACTTCACACAAATTTCGTGACGATGACTGGCGAATGATTTGGGAGGTACGTGATACGATTAACCGCTACTTTATGCAGAGAGGCGAGGCGATTGCGTGCTACTTCAGCGGAGTTGCAGGCTACATCAATAACGGGATGGCAAAGGAGTACGAGATGCTGGTTGAAAATAGCATCACTGGCGAGGTGTACGGCAAAGGTATTATAACAGCCTGTGCTGCTGGCACTGTTGACGATGTTTGGTCTTCATACGATATTTGCATTTCGTTTTGGGCAGAATAATTAAATATATGGTATTAATCAAAAAAAAACAAAGGAGACAAAATTATGAAAGATTACATTTTACCAGACGAGCATTTTTCCGTAGAGGACAGCGAGCTATATCGCAGTGAGTTGTTGGCGATTATTTACGAATTAAGCAAATAAGCGAATAAATCAAATAAATTAGTATTAATCAATTAAACATTTAAAATTATGGCAAACAAATTACAGGTTGCTAACATTGCAACAAAGGAAGTAGTGGAGATTTCAAACGGAGTTATCAGAAATGGTGTGGCTTATTATCTCAGCAAGAGTGAGCCAAAGGGAAAGTGGTGCGAGAAATACCACGTAAAAGTTATCGGCCACGAAGACGCTGGCGCATACACAAAATATCTATTAGACACCGAAGACGGCTGGAATTTTATTGTGCCTATCAGGGATGGCGAACGCAAGGAACGCAAGCCCCGTGCAAAGAAAGCCGAAACGAAGAAGGCCGAGCCTGTGACAATTGAAACAACGGACGAGCCGAAGGCTGAGGCCGTTGAGGTCGTATCCGAGACTGTGTCCGAGCCCGTTGTCGTTGACGAGCCTTCAAAGGTAGCCGAGGCCGAAGATACTACAGACGAGACAAACGAACAGGCATTAATAGCCGCCATTAAAAACCTTCGTGGAGGTGCTGTCGATATGGCAAAAGTTCGCGAGATAGTGCAGGAGGAATTTGCACGCCTCGCAGCCGAAGACGCAAAGAAGGCGGCAAAGGTTCTGAAATCCATTGCAAAGGTGAAAGGTGACGCGAACGAGGTACACTGCGCAAAATACGACCGCATTCTTGCAAAGGTCAGTCGTGGCCGTCGTGTATATCTTCACGGCCCTGCTGGTAGTGGAAAATCGCACACGGCCGAACAGATAGCCCGTGACCTCGGTCTCGATTTTTACGGACAAACAACAATTCAATTTGCTCATGACGTTCGAGGTTACGGTGACGCTGGCGGCAAATTCCAAGATACGCCATTTTACAAAGCATTCGCCTTCGGCGGTCTGTACTTTCAGGACGAATACGACCGCAGCAATGCCGAGGCAGCAATCGTGCTTAATTCCGCTCTTGCAAATGGCTGGTACGATTTCCCAGTTATCGGCCGTGTTGAGGCTCATCCAAATTTCCGTTTTATGGCTGCAGGAAACACATTAATGAAAGGTGCGGATGACGGATATATAACAGGACAGGAAATCGACCCGTCGAGCCGAGATAGATTTGATTTCTATTTTGAGGTAGGCTACCTGCGCGAGGTTGAATTGCATATTGCACACGGTAATACTGAGATAGTCGATTTTGTCGAAGACGTTCGTCAGGCCATTAAATCCTGCGGCATTGAGCACGTTGTTAGTTATCGTGCCACGGCAGCAATGACGGACGAGGTGGAGAACGAAAACGACCTCGTATCATGCTGTGAGGAGGGAATTTTTAAAGGTCTCGACGTTGACGCTCGCCGTGAGATTTATGCAGCATTACAAAATAAAGACTGTCGCTGGGCGAAAGCATTGAAAAAGACTCTTTAAAACACGATTAAAAAGCCGCAGGACACGTCAAAAATCCTGCGGCTTTATAGTTATAAACCATTTAAAAAATAAAGCGATATGTGCAAAATATATAAGCGATTCGACAGCGTGAAAACGTTTGCGGAATATTTGGAAAACGGTACAACGCAGCCATTTTTTAAATACTACGAATGTAGCAAGACGGATGACTACAGCTTTACTGGGACGAATAGTTTTAATGAAGCTCACGGGCTCATGTTATATGGCGATAAAAATCTTCAGAAGAAAATCGAGGCTGCGGGCGTTTCAGACGTTCGCACAAATATACGTAAATATGTGGCGAAACGCCAGATTTACAGTTCTGTCGTTGGTGCAATGCCGAACGTACCTGCCTACCTTGCAGGTGCGCCTAATTCAATGATAAACGTACGTAAACAAAAACAGAAGCAGACTGTCGTTAACGTTGGCTACAATTCGGCCGTATTTGGCGGTGTTGACGCTGACGAGATAGTTTACGGGGGTGCAAAGTTGGTTGCGGCTTTAATGATTCTTGAGGCAAAAGGAATTAAAGCAAACGTTTATTGTTTGGATTTAGACACGGAAGGAAAACAATACGTCTCATATTCCATTAAAATAAAATCCAGCGGGCAAAAATTCGACACGTTGCGCATGGCTTATTTCTTGGCTCACCCGTCAATGAATCGCCGCCACAAATTCCGTTTCCAAGAAATAACGGAAGGAATCACAAAGGATTTTACGCACGGTTACGGACGTCCAGAGACGGACGATAAAAAGATTGTCGAGCATTTTAAGAATAATTGTAAACTAAATCTCGACGCGGCTTTTAATTATGAATCGCTTTCTGGAATGACAACGGAGCAAATTATTGACAGGATTCTGGGCAAAGATTAAAAGCCCAGAATCTTTCTTTTAGGTGCGGACACATACGGCAATAATGCCTCGACTGTGGCAAAAAGGAGCGAGACCTTTGCACCGCCTATTTATTTTTGATTTGTTCGTGTTTATTTGTATTTACGGGCACATATAAGGTGACACAAAACAGACGCGAAAACAGGCTTTAAAATGGCTTTATTTGCATTATTATATAGTATTAATCAAAACAAAAAACATTATGAGAAAGAGATTTATTAATCGCAGCGCAAAGAAATGCGTGAGCGCAAACGGAAATGACGTAACACGTTTTAGCATGCCGCAGGCAAAAAGGTTTTTTAGTATCTTTGTCGGCGGTGTCTGTATCGCTGCAGGCCTCAGCCAGACGTTGGCTCATGAGGTGGTGACGGATTTTATTTTGCAAGGTCAGCAAAATGTAGAAATGAGGGAGGCGTGACGTATATGGTAGGCTGTTTTCTTTGTGTCGGCATGCTTTTTTGTGTGGCGGCAATTTGCAGGATGAGTTATTAATTAATAAAGCAAAAATATGAATATTAAAGAAAAGCGTATCATGTACGCACAAATATTACAAGAGTTCGGTGTCGATTTGCAGAAAGATTATTTTGCCCAGCCGAGTGACAAAATCCGCATTATTCGTGAGCAGTGCCGCCTATTCAAGTTCAGAAGCGTGAACCCGTGCCGCACGGACGCACAGCAATTCTATTATGCCGCGCAGGCTGGCTATTCGTACACTAATAAATAACACTATTTCCAATACCGCCACGGGCTTTCTTACTTTGTGGCGGTCTATCTTATTGCATAAAACAAAACGAACGATTTAAAAGCAAAATAAACATGGAAGATTTAAGTAAATATGTAGGTCTGTTTGTCCGTCACGGAAACAACCTCGGAATGATTGACGCAGTACACGGAGTCCGACTCGGTTTTGTGTGGAGTGATAAAACATCATGGACGGCCGAACTGGTTGATGAAGATGAAGTGACTATCTGCGAGAGCAATGAAGACTGTAGTGCGGCTTTAAATTCTGCTCGCCAGTACTATAGTCGTGAGGTGGACAGCCTCAGGAACAGAATCGGTCTTGGGTTAAAGTTAGACAATCAAGAAGTGTTGGCCGAAATGCTTTGCAATTGTGAAACATGGCTCGCAAAACTATCTTAGACCATTTACAGGGTGCAGACACATATCACAAATAACGAGCGTACAAAGATACGTTGCTGCTTTGTGTCAATTGTGACAAATCAGAGTGAGACTGATGCACCCGCAAAGATTTTGCGTGTTTTTTGATTAATACTTTCGTGTCCGTTGGCGGTCGTGACGTGACTGCCGACGGACGTTTTTCAAAAGACAAACAAAAAAAAGATTATTCATTAACTTAAAAAGATTTTAATATGGGTAGAATTGTAAATATCAAGTATCGTTGCTGCGGATATACTTTTGACGCAGCCGTAGATTGCGATTGGCAGCTGCATTTTTATGGCGAGAAACGTAATAACGTTACTCCGATTGAGTTATACAACCTTGACGAAGACTGGGATATTCGTATGATTTATCAGTCAAAACGGAATGACCAGAACAAATCAGAATACGTAATAAATACTACTTGTGTTGACTGGGATAACCTCTTGAAAGAGACCCGTAAATGGGTGCGTGAAATGCGAAAGAAATAGTATTAATAATAGGAGATTCGATTATGATTACGGTTAAAGTAGAATTAGAGGCTGTTGGAATTGTTGGCGTAGATAATAAATACGCCAGCGATTCTTTCACGACAGACATTAATTTATCGTGGGAAGATACTCAGAAATACTACGCAGTTGGTAACGTGTTTAATATGGGGCTGTGGTATGATTCTTTAGGACGTGAGCACGAAGACAATCTTATGCGCGTTACAGCTTGTACTTTAGTTTAATCAATAAAACAATACAACTATGACAAAGAAAGATTTCAATCAGAAAGTGAGTGAGATGTGCGCTTATGTAAAGCAACACGAGTGTGACAATATGCGTAATGAATTGGTGCAGAGAAATATTAGCGACCCGTTCTCTTATGGTGCGTGGTGTGAGTATAACTTTGAAGCAAACCTACGAGGAGACTACAAGAGAAAAACAACATACACCAATGATTTCTCACTCGCGGAGTGGTGTGTTCCTGTTGAAGGTATGCAGGCAATCGCCAGTACCCTTCGGAATGCCTTGCAGAATTGGAGGGATTCGATTGAGTTCTTTGCCGAGATTGTGATTGTTCTGAATATGAAGTCTTGGGAACATCATGCACGGGGCAATCAGAATTACTCTCGGATGTATTCTGAACTATATCTAATGGCGAAAGACCTGTACTTCGACTGGTTTGACAAAGACAACAAGCAGCACGAAAATGCGATTGATTATTTTATTACCAATACGTTGACTGATTATGGAAGATAAAAAACTTACTGCGGGCGAGATTCGGGTAATTCTTAACCGCTTATTCTGTGTTATGATGTGCGAAAGTCAGATGGTTGCAGGTTTGAATGATGTAAAACTAATGACGTTCTATGATTTGGCTGTCGATGGTGCAAAACTTGAAAAGAGTTACAAAAGGTGTGTAGATAACTTTGGTAATCTCAGAGGTTGGCATATCAAACATGACAAAGACAGTATTAGGCTTAGAAGTGAATTTATTAATAGGCTTGCAAAACTTGTGTAATATGAAAGCAATACTTAATTATCTTATTTGCACGGTGGCTTTGTTTGTAGCCGTCGTGCTTACTTGCAGCGGCGGGTGGTGGTCACTTGCAGGGTTGGCTTGGTGTGGTTTGCTTTATGTGAGCGGTGAGATATTTCCGAAAGTATGGAAGTCTTTTTGGATTAGCAACGTCAGAATACTTTCGTACTTTGGTTCTCTTTAACGTGTGTGCGCACGATATAAATAATTAATAATATATAATTAAATAAATGAAAACTATTATGAGTTACGAAGAAAAAGTTTTTGAAATGATGAAAGCAATTGCGCCTGTGATTGTGTCAAAAGGTATAGAGTTGCAAGAAAGAATTGTTGCTGCAGGTGCAAATCCTGAGAATTGCAAGGTCGGTAGTATGACTATTCTTGAGGCGCAGGCGCAAAGCGCAAAGGAATGGGCTTAGGCATTAGTAAAAGCATTATAATATGAAATACAAGTTAGTTGCAAATTGTGATTGTCTGCACAAAAGAAAGTGGGCAACACTAAGAAAGTTGGTTGAGTTCGGTGACTACGGAAAAGTTGTCGAGTACATGGAGAAACGTTGTGCGGTAAAAGACGGACACACGATTGACAAAGATGATGACACGGATGATGTTATCTTTGATATTGGTACTTACCGCTTGACCTATAGGGATATGATGTGCGAGGAATGTTTTCTTTACGCTTTGGTTTAAGTTTAACAATAAAGTATTAATCAGATTATGGAAAAGGAAATGAATTTGGTTGAGTTTGCAGAAAGATTCAACGCGGGTGAGTTTGCATCAAGAGACAGGTTAACGCAATGTATTGCAGGTTGGTATGATTGGTTTTGCAGTGATGGAGCATTGGCTAAAAAAACCGAGTATCTTGGTACGAAAGTATTATCCATCTTAGACAGTAAGAAGTTTGAAAAAACAAAGTCGTATGTGTTCTTTAAAAACATCTGCCCAGTAATTGGAAAACTATACGACCAGTTTTCAATATGTGACATTGAATCTGGTTACGTGTTGTATTGTTGTCAACACTTGGAGAAGGGTAGTCATGGTTGCGACAAAGCACATTGGGAAATCTATGGACGTGAAAATGACTTTAAAAATCCATTGATTGAAGGTACGTGGAATGAATGTAAGAAATGGTTTAACGCTTAAATAGTTATGGCAAAGAAGTATGTTAGTTGGAGGCGTGTAAGTACAAAAAAACAAAAAACTTCAAGTCTTGGTCTTGATGCACAGAAAGAAATCATCCGCTATTTCATTGAGCGTGATGGTGGAGAGTGGATTGCTGACTATGAAGAGTGCTACACTGGTACAGACCTTAATGGTTGTGTCCAGTTAAAGAAAGCGATGGAATGTGCAAAGGCAAATGATGCCGTTTTGATTATTGCGAAGACAGACCGATTTCGTAACACGATAGAGGCTTTGCAGGTATATGACAAAATGGGTGATGGACACATAATGTTCTGTGACCTTCCATCAACCGACAAGTTTACACTAACATTGTTCTTTGCATTGGCAGAACGTGAGGCGTTAATCGTAAGCATCCGCACCCGTCAGGCTTTAGCAGCAAAGAAAGCGCGTGGTGAGAAACTTGGCGGTGCATGTGAGAAATGGCAAAAGGCATATAACAAAAAAACTTATAAAGAAAGGGTAGAAGAACAAATGAAACGTGGACGAACAAAGAATGTCCGTCACTTGGAGAGTGCAGACATTAAGGCATTTATTAGAATTCTGCGTAATGTGTTTCCTGACGCAACGCAGGGTGATGATTTGACTTGCTGGTGTTGGAAGGACATTAACACTAAGTATGGCAACAAACAGAGAGTATTAACGATGATGAAGGACTATCAAGAAATCGACAATACATTGTTTCGTAAATGGGAGATAGATGACGTGAATGATTTGAAATTGCAGGTTAAACTTGCATCCTACATCGGTAGTCTTCGCAAGTCTATCTTGCGTGACAATACATCAAAGAAACTTGAAATGTCAAACGAATAATATTTAATTGGTATGGAGATTTTAATTATTCTTGGTATTATAGGTTCAATCCTTACAGGTGGTTTTTGGAAAAAATAATGTCAAACAAAAAAAAATTATCATGACAACGTACAAACTTTATGCAAACACAAACCCATTGAATAAGAATATGATGGTTTGCGTATTGAGTTCTGACAATCTTATGGCTGCAAGCAATGATGGTAAACTACGGCTTATAAAAGCAAAGTATGAGGAACTACAATTGCAAGGCTTTAAGACTTAGATTTGGAAAGAAACAAAACAACGTGTAAATAAATTATAAAGCATTATGGAAGAGAAGAAAGTGTGCTGCATCTGCGGCAAAGAGTTCACGGAATATCCCAACAATCCTTGGCCTATCAAACAGTCGGGTGAGTGTTGTGATAAGTGCAATGCAGACAAGGTTGTGCATGCACGTATATTGTTATCACTTAAAAAGTAACAACTATGGTATATTGGAGCGCAAGCGAGGCTGAAAAAATGCCCGTAGTTATGGATGCCGTTCTTCAAAAGTATTTCCCCGAAAAGACTTGGGGCGCAATACCTTTGATTAACGAATGTGGCGAGGTTGAGCTTGTCACGATTGACAGGGTTGAATATACTGGTGGTGGCAAACATCATGACGAAAGCGAATGGACGCACTATGCCAATATTCAGTTGTACGATGGTGATGTGTGGGAGTTAAATGAACAGTTCAAAGGTAAGAACGAAGACGAAATGTGGATTTACGGTTACTACAAGTCCTTTGGTTCTGCCGTAAGGAATCTTGCAACGAAAGGAACGAAAGACAGAAAACCGATTAAAATTTGGATGTAATATGAAAAAGAAGTATTTTGTAATTGAAGAAGACACTGGCTTGTACAACATATTCAGTGTCTGTGATTTTGACGCTGATGGCTACCTTTGGGAACACAACGGCGAGGATGGTTATCACATGGACGATTTTGAAGAACAAGTCGTTTATGAAACAGACTCTTTTGAAGATGCAGTTAAATGGGAAGAAGAACATAGTAAGTATTAACAATTAAAATTTTAGGATTATGAAAGATTACGAATGGAACGAGGAATTTGGCACGCAGAAAGCTAACGTGCGTGCATGGCTGTTGAATGGCAACACAATCACACCGCTTGAGGCGTTGAATAAATTTGGCTCGTTAAGACTGTCGGCTATCATCTTTAAGTTGCGTGAAGAGGAATTGCCTATCATTACAGAGAAGATTCAGGTGTCACCTCGCAAGCGTGTTGCGCAGTATTATCTGCCGAAAGATTATCTTGAAACATTAAAAAAGTAAGTTTATGAAAACAACTAAGCATAGTAGGGATATTAACAAAGAAACGTCAATAGGGGTTGCGTCCGCTATACTTGAAAACCTTGACGGGCTTCCAGTCGAAGAGTCTTTGGACTACCTGAACGGAATGACTATTGCGTTGGCTGAGTTTATTAAAGGTATAAAAGAAAACGTCGAGTTGTCTGATGAAGATGGTTTGGAAAAATTAATTCTTTCTTGGTTGTCTGCTACAGACCCATTTACAGGTCTAAAGTTCTCTAAGTTCATTAGTACCGATTGTATTGATATTAACTTAAATGAATTGTAATTATGGAAACAAAAGAAACAAAAGTATGTCGCTGTTGCGGACGCGAGTTACCTATCAATAACTTTAAAAATGGTCGTTATGGTATTGTGTCTGTTTGTCTTGACTGTGACAAAAAGCATCGTATTGAAAAACGTCAGGCACGTCTTGATGAACAGAAAAAGAAAGTCGAAGATGTGCGTGCTGAGAATCGCCAGTTGTGTTTAAAGGATTTCACGGCTCGCGAGTTAATGGAAGAACTTAAACGTCGCGGCTTCGAAGGTAAGATTACCTACGTGGAAACGCATACAATTGATTTAAGTACACTTTAAGGCTTTCTAAGCGCATTTCATGTGGTTTGCTTGATAGTTACAAGCCGCCACAATTTTAACGGCTTAAAACAAAAAGAAATATGTTAAGAAAGAAAGTTTATAAGATAAGTAAAGAACGTGCAATACGACTTGCAATGAATCATAATTGTGTTTCACGCGAGATTGCAGAAAAATATACCGATAGCGAATTGAGGGAGGTTGTGGCACATCTTAGCGGTGGCGCAATGTCTTTTAGGTGTGTACCAGACTTTTAACAAAAACAAAACAATGAAGAACGAGGTAACGAATTTTATGCTCTATATGTATAACATGTGGAGCGAAGAAGAATCCAAAATCCTGTTTGGGGAAAATCTTGGAGAACACATCTATGATAAATGGATAGACAGTTTTTCTTGTAGCGACCGTACTATGTACTGGTACTCCAATCTTGACAATGAATGCAGACGCAAGATAGTTGACAGAGCAAATGATTTGTATAACAAATAAAAAGAAACGATTATGGCATACGTATTAACAGACGAACAACTTGATAGGATTTGTGCAAGTTCCCCAAATTGCGGTTGTAACTGCGCAAAGTGCGAGGCTTTCGCTGCAAACTGGCGTTACCACAATGGCTACGATGACGATGATGATGACGAGGATTGGTAAAATTCACTATCGACAAACGAACTGCATGGAATAAGTTAAATATTTAAAAACAATAAAACTATGGTAGTAGAATACGGAATAATGAGTAACAAATGGTCTGTAGAGGCTAATGATAAACTTACAGCATACGCATGTATCGTCATACACCTAAACACAAGTGCAAACATGGTGGCACTGTTTTCACCAAAGGAAATAGTAAAAAACGATTCTTGGCTTTTCTCAGAAAACCTTGAAAAAAGGCTTGATGAAATATTTGGTGGTAATGGTGAATTTAAAAAGTTCGTTGAAAGCCATATAAACCAAATTCGTGAGTGTAGCAAAACAATAAAAAAGGTTGTTTAGCCAATAAAAGTTAAATTTTGGGGCAAATGTTTGGAATATTGCAAATAACGTTGTATCTTTGCAACGTGAAACAAGTGTGCAGGACTTGATGGAACAGAATCTTATTGCAAAAATCGGCTTTCATTTAGCCAACATTATAGCAACGAATCCCTGTTGAGTACCTGCACTACTTGACGGGGATAGTTCATTTTATAATGTTGGCTTTCTCTATTTCACTTGACATACATCGCAGCCGTAGTTAAGAGAGGAAGTTCCTGCTGCGTCCGAAAGGGTGTATGTGACAATTCGGTACTTTGCCTGTTGAGCCGAAAACTTGCAGGTATCTTGCGACACCGAGGGCGAGGGAGTATGAGGATGACCGCCGCATAGGGATAGGAAAACTGATGAGCATCCGAAGTTGGTTCAAGCCTATTAAGTAACCAATCAGTTTGATGGGAGAATACTCGTAATATGCGGGAGTGGAAAACTCAACAACTGAAAGATGTAGCACTCGCTATAAAATAGAGTTCACAACCCTATAAAGGGGAGTGCTACAGCCTGACGAGTAGAAGCCTGACAATCGGGAATGGTTTAATAAATACGATATACAATATGAACAAGAAAAAGAAAGGTAAAGGTATAAGCGGTTTGCAATGGTATAGGGAAGTTTGCAAGTTTCTTACTGAACTTGACTGTTATTTAACTACACCTGTTATGGATAGAACCATCTTTGACGAGTTGTTGAATTTTGCGCAGAAGAATACTTGTTCAATTTTCAGGTTAAAAACTGAATATAAAAAGTACGGATTGTATGTTTCTCGCGGTAAACGTGGAAATTCTATCTTAATTGCAAAGCCAGTAGTTGAAAGATTTTGCCAACTAAAAGATTATGTCGTTGACTGTCTTTTGACAACAAATCAAATTGTAGCATACTCTGCAAAAGACTTTAGAGATATACGTCATTTCAAGAATGTGCATCAATCTCAAATAAAGGAAGACGCAAGAAAGCGCAGATACTACAATAACAAAGAAATAATAAACAGCCCATTGTTCAATGAAGACCAAAAGAAAAGAGCGATGCTTGATATTTGGTCTGACAAAAAACTTGAGAATAACGAAATTGCGTCAACTGAATCCGAGAATATTCTTTATAGTAAATTGTATGGCGTTTACAAAAAGAGGGTTAAAAAACAACAAAAGTTTATTATTAGAAACCGTGTCTATTTTGTAGACATTTATATGAAAGCCTATAAGGTTGCGATAGAGGTTGATGGCGGTTATCATAATTCACCGCTACAAATTGAAAAGGACAAGCAAAAAGACTTGGATTTATCTACACTTGGACTACTCGTAATAAGAGTAAAGAATGAAGATGTAAGAAAGCGATTCGGCTTCATTAAGAATATCCTTGAAAAAAGACACAGTGATATTATAAAAGGAGTCAAAGTTTCAACAGGAACAATGAGGATATAATTAGAATAATACACAATATGACAAAGAAAGAATTAGAAAGCAAAATTGAAGAGTTGGAAAATCTACTTGAGCAATCTCAACAGGTTTTGTCAGAGATTAAACAAGAAATTCGTGTTCAACAAATAAACAACAATGCGATAGAAAGTGTTTTGTCACAGTCAATTAAAGCGTTCTTTATGGTATTTAATTACGAATCTGGGTTATCAAAAAGGGCATACAAAGTATTTAACGAAATAGGATGCGAAACAATTGCCGATGTCGTTAAACTTACTACTTGGGATATATACAAAAGAAATGTTGGTGATAAAACAGTTTGTTACATACAGCGTTCATTGGAAAAGTATGGATTAAGTTTGAAAACATATAATAGTTAATTAAACAAACAATAAGATTATGGATAATCAAACAAGAAGAGTTGGGAAAGTTGTTTCGGCAGCAAAAGAAGACATCAAAATGGCGATTAACAGACTCGACGTGATTGACCACAATTCATGCGACGAGAAAACAATGCATTTAATAGATGAAGCTATTGATTGCCTTGGAATGGCACAACGTTTTCTTGACAGAATAGACTTGTTACAGTATAAGCCAGATTTTAATGGCGAAGGAATTGTGTTAAAACATTAAAATTATGACAAACAGGGAAATTAAATTTGAGTTGGCAAAGATTGCACTTGTTCAATGTGTGTCTATTGATTCCGTCAAACAAATGTATGAATGGATTGTTGAAGAGCCAGAGGTTAACGTTAAGGAATCAAATGTTGACGTTGAAAAGCCAAATACGGATTACAACAAAACGTCTATCCGAGAAATTATAAAGTACATTTCAAAGGATAGAAATGGGATTTGTTATACTTCAAGGCTTATTGACGCATTCAATGGTAATAATATTAATACCATTGGTGACTTGTTAAGATTAGGCAGGCGCGGTTTTTCGTCAATAAAAGGTGTTGGAAACGGGTGTGTCACACATGTTGACGATGCGCTTGAGGGACTGTACGGAATAGTAAACTGGAATAAGTGATGTTATGAAAAGACATAGGTTTAACACACGGGTAGGTCGTAGTGCTGGTCTTGGTACATACCGAAACACAGGGCGAGACTACCCGTCGTTTTATAGGACGTTGTACGAACGTGGCAGACCAGACCTTATAGTAGCCACTGTTGACTATTCAACAACTATATGCGGCGAATCAAGTTATGCCACATCAAAACCGATATACGGAAAAAACCTTCACGTAACAAATATATGGGATGGCGACTATTGGCTGCATGAAGAGATTGAGTCTTTTAGATTTAAGGAGGAAAAATTAAAGAAGGTATATAAGTTTATCGTTGATTTCAATGGAATGGATTTCTTTGAAACATTCTACACACCGATATATTGGGACAACGGAGAACGTGAGGGGTGTAAAAAAGACTTTATGGCGTTTGCTGATTCCCTTGTGCATGAAAGGCGTTGTTGGAATAGCGTTGAACTATACAACTTTGCATTACGTGTCCTAAAAAACGGAAGGCGTATTATGTATGGTCGTAACAGATGGCTACTTGGATTTGAAAGTGGACGTAATATAATAAACTACTACAGAATGGCAAGAAAAAGGAATTTTAATAAAGTGTATAAGTTTTAATATAAAAAAGAAAAGATTATGGTATTATCAACAATGAATGATGACGAGAAAACGTTTGAGGCTTTCCGTATCTATCCTATCGCAATAGATATGTACGAACGTATGGGCGATGAACTATGGGGAAAATTCAGAAGAGGCACTAAGTTTCCTTATTTTCAACGTATAACGTTTAATGACGATAGAAACAACAAGTGGGTTATGTCGGTACTTTGTAAGTCAAGGAAAGAAATGAAGAAAGGTCATTTCTGGTGCTTTTGCTATACGACATACGAAATAGAAAAGAAAAGGCACGACGGCACTAACAAGTACGATGGCAACACTGGCAAAGGTGTACTTGCAATAGACCCGTTTGCGATGAAAAACAGAGCCAACGGTGTCAATGTAGGTATGGGTGTAGTAATGGATATAACGCCGCATGCATTAAACCGTTACACACAGCGGTATCTGAAACCTAAAGGACTTGAGAATATGGAGTTTATAAAGAAAGTCGAGAATATAGTCCTTAGATGGCGGCATTTCGATGTCATTGGCGACGAATCATCAGACAAACATGATGACAAAGGTATTGCGCCATACGATGTGTTCATGGCAGGTGGTGGAATACTACGTGGGTATATCGTAAACGAAATGCTTATACGATTCTTTTCTTATGTGTCGGATGAAATGCTATATGAAGACCAGAAAACTTGGCAAGAAACAATAAATAAGGAGTATTTTAGATGGCTCAATAAAGGTGTGTTTGATGCGAATAACATAAATTAACTTAAACTATCTAAACAAACTTGGAATATATAAATTTATAATTGTAAATTTGCAACAAAATAAGCCCGTGAGGGTGTTCTTCTCTTAAATTAAATATGTTATAATAAAGTTTTCATCATTTAAAAATTCAACTTAGCCCTCAGCGGAGGGCACATTGGGAGTATGGTGTAATAGGTAGCACACTGCCTAATTTGGTATAGGTGGGGTTCGAGTCCCCTACATTCCCACTAATAGTATTAACAATTAAAAAGCAAAGCGTATGAAAGAACTTAGATTTAGAGACATCAAGAAAATGGGCTATGATGACGATATGCCATTCAGGTATGTCTTGGTTGATTTGCTTTACAAGAAACAGGTTGACGTAAACTTTGTACTTTCTTGCTATACTGATGCACTTGACAAAGAACGCCATCTGAATGCAATGAGATTTAATGAAGCCTGTGCAAACTTGACACAGATTCTTGGTGGCAATTTCAATGGTAAGGAAAAGCAGAAAGCCATCAAACGCGCCATCCATACATTTAACTTCAATACAACACTTGTACCGCATATACATGATGAAAAATACGGCTATACAAGTGATGATGAAAAGGAGTGGGATGAGTTCTGTAAACTTATCTATGGTACCGATTTAAAGAAATAAGCGTATGAAAAGTATCAAGGAAAAGTCATTTGAGTTGTTCCCTGAGATGCAGACAGACAGTGACGATTGGGATGTCATTGAGGAACAGTGTGACAGGGATGACCAAAGGAAGGCATTTGCGAAAGGTGCAAACTATGTGCTTGACGCAATAGAGAAATCATTACAGGAATTTTCCAATTATGAAGACTCTCTTATAATTAGCAGAATTATTGAACAACTCAAAAGTAACCAATAAATAGTAGAGTATGAAACAGCTTTGGAAAAATATTAAGAAACCTTTATGGCGACTGATTTGTTTGATAATCCCATTAATGGGTTTCGGATGGTGTTTTGGATTGTACTTCTTTTATTATTATTTTGACCATTCTTATGCCCAAAGTGCTGTATGGGCTATATGGTCTGTGTTTTGCCTAATCGTGTATAAAATAAAACAATACGAGTTATGAAAAAGATTATCCTATTAGCACTTGCTGCCTTGATGATATTGGGGTGTGGAACGTCAGTAGAAGAAGACATGAAAATATGTGAAGAAAGGTATCATGTAATCATACTTGATAGTTGTGAATATTATTCTAATGACCATAAATTTGATATAACCCATAAAGGCAACTGCCGTTTCTGTAAGGAACGCAGACAAAAGGAATTTGAAGAATTAGTAATTAAGTTAAAGGATAAATAGTATGAAATTGGTTGATGGAGGCAAAATGTACAATGTTGAAAAAGTTGACTACTGGGTTGACTTCAGAAACAAAGCAGCAATAGCAGCCATGCAAGGAGTAATGAATTTCTTTGGCTCTATTGATTACAACCGAGATACTATCGCTAAGTTGGCTGTTGAGCAGGCTGATGCGTTGATAAAACAATTAAAAGGGAAATAACTATGGCAACAATTAAATCATACACAGATTTAGAGCAGTCAAAGAAGTTAGCAGAGATACTGCCAATTGAAAGTGCAGATATGCATTATGAATATATAGGTATTCCTGTAGTTAATGTAGGAACTCCAAATTATAATGAAAACGGGCAAATAATTCCTTGCTGGAGTCTTGCAGCATTGCTTGACATCATTCCTAAACGCATAAAAGATTATAACATTTTAGGGATTGATATTGGTGAAAATGATACTAATATATGGTATGATGAAATAGGCTGCGGGGTTAGTAATGATTTGCCTGATATAACAAAGGAATCTGCTGTGGATGCTTGCTACGAAATGGTTATTAAACTACATGAATTAAATTTATTGTGATTATGGATAAAGATAAGAAAGTAATCATAAAATGGATTGACAGCCGACAAATTCACGGATGGGTTCTTGAAGAAGATATTGAGGATACTTGCTGTAGCATTATCTCATGTGGCTTTCTTGTTAAAGAAACTGATGAAGCCTATATTGTTGCACTAAGTAAAGGCTACAATCCGTTGCAATGGTGTGGAATCAATGTAGTACCAAAATGTAGTGTTGTTAGTATAGAAGAAATCGTAGATAGAAACAATTAATTTTAAGATTTATGAACAAAGAAGAATTTGAAAAACTTGCAAAGCCACTAAATGAGTGGTTGCAAAAAAATGGTCATCCTAATATGATAATCATTATTTCTTTTGATGGCGCAGAAGTTGTTGAGGGTAAATTAGGTGTTTCATTTCAAATTTTAGACTAATGATTATGGATTACAAAAATAAATATGAGCAGGCTCTTGAAAGAGCAAGAATATGGAAAGATAAAAGTGGAATGTCTGAAGATAAACAAGGTATTCTTGATGATATTTTCCCAGAACTTGCAGAGCCAGATGATGAGAGGATAAGGAAAGAACTTATTGAGTTTGTTAAGTCAAGACTTGCAGGATTTCCGCAATGTGAAAAATATATTGCTTGGCTTGAAAAGCAAAGTAAGAAGAAATCCATTGATGACTTAACTCAACAAGAGGCTATGGATATTGCTGTTGCAAAATGTTTTAATGAACAAAAACATATTGATAAGGTTGAACCAAAGTTTAAGATTGGGGATAAGATATACCTAAAACCAGAATATAGAATGCCAGATGATGACACACCTATTGCTAACACTGTTAAAGAAATAATAGGGATAGATGACGAGCATTATAGATTTTATGGGTCTTATATCTTTATAGAAGACCAAGATAAATATGAACTTGTAGAGCAGAAGCCTACCGATGAGGAAATGAAAGAACTCCTCCAAACTGAATATGAAAAAGGAAGAGCTGATGCCATTGCAGAAGAGAAAGAAAGAATATTAGAAAAACTTGAAGAGTGGCTTGATGAGTATATCAGCAACTTGGCTGATGTTGGCACTGATACCTTGATAGGCAGTTTCAGGAAATACCTTGATGGTAAATTGTCTGTTAAACCCCAGAACAGGTGGAAGCCAACTGAGGAGCAGATGGTAGCAATAGACACTGCTATCAATGTCCTTGGTAAAGGTACTCTTAATGGAAAACAACTGATAGAATTGCAAAAAGCATTAAAGAAACTAAAAGAATAAGGTTATGGACTTGAAAGCAAAATATTTGTCGGATACCTGCTCAGACCCTATTGATTTCTTGTATCAACTAAGACAGACTACAGAATCTATTGGAGGTGATACTGAATATAGTGAGAATGGGGAGTTTGTAGAGTATGATGTTGCCATTGAAGCGGTCAAGAAAGCTAACGATATCTTTATTGAGAGGGCTTGTGAATTTTTAAAATCTTATAGACAAAACATTCATGATGGAATAGGTTATATAGCAGGTATTGTTAATGATGAAACTATTGAAGATTTCAAAACATATATGAAAGGAGAGTAAAATATGACATATACAATTACAGAAATATACAGAGTTGTCTGCACAGACCAGTATCAGTCAACAACCCCAGAGACTTGTTGGACTACAAATAGAAAATCCTGTGAGGAATATATTGCAAACAGCTATTATAAACACTGTTTAAGAATTGAAACAAGTAAAATATCAGATATAGCAGTAAAGTTATGAAAGCAAACGCACCAGAGAAGATTTATATTGATGTAAGCCTTGACTTGGCTTGGGGTATGACAGAAAGGTCTTATGATAATGAGATTGAATATACCCGTACCGATGTCTTTATTGAGAAAGCTTGTACATGGTTAAAGAATCATTATAGAGATTATATGCATAATCCTACAGGAGAAAAGTTAGAAGCATTCTTTGGAGGTGATATGTGTAATGATTTTGAAGATTATATGGAGAGTAAGGTATGACAAAGTATAGAATTGAACATAGATACCCTTGTTATACCAATGGTGGTTGTATTCCTCATGACGGCTACTTTGTACAGAAACTTGAAGAGGGATTCTTTACTGACAAGTGGGTTGATATCAAGGGATTCGAAGATAAGAATAAGGCAGAAGAATTATTGAAAATGTTAAAAGGTTAGTTATGAAAACAGGTAAACTCATAGAAGCCATTATGCAATATAGGCATATAGGAATAGAAGAACTTGCACAAAAGATTGATATGTCACAACCTAATTTGTCTAACCTCATTATCGGTAATAGAAAAATTACAGTGTCACTTGCCAAGAAAATAGGCGAGGTTCTTGATATAGACCCTATGGTAATTATGCAGAACAGACTATGTGAAGAAATTAAATAATAGAATTATGGCACATTTAATAGACAAATCCGCTTTAGTAGCGGAGATAAAAGAACGCATAGAAACCTACAATAAAGGTTATGCTAATGGTGATGATAGAAGAGCAAATGCTTTGGAAGTATTATTAAATGACATTGACATCCTTGAAGTGAAAGAAGTGGACTTGATGCTACATACAATTATAGCAGAAGGTTGCGATTGGCTTGCAATAAATACTAATCTTAGTCACGATGAAATAGAAGGTTGCCGCAACTTAATGCTTACAGTAAAAGAGGAACAACTTAAAGCACAAAAAGGAGGATAGTATGACAGACAAAGTACAGAAAATCAGGAAAGAGATTGAACGTATACAGCTTTACTCACAATCCGAGACACTAAGTCAAGTTCTTGACTACATTGATAAAGTGGAGAAAGAGCCTGATGACATTTGGAAACCTGCTGATGGGGACTATCTTCCAGAAATAGACAAGGAAGTCATAGTGCTCACACAGAATTACCCTATGGAGGGCTCTGAATATGCTGTATCATTTGCACATAGACCATACAAGGGAAAGTATATTGGCAAGAGCCTTACTACTGGCAACATTGAGACATTTGAGAATAAGACTTATGACAAAGGTGGTTGGAATATTCCTGATGTAAAATTCTGGCTGGATTGTGATTTTCCTAAAGAAAAGGAGGAATGAGTATGAGTACACAAACGATTATCTGGATTATTATATCCACGGCTTTTGCGCTGTGGGTGTGGAAAACAAAATGAGTTATATTTTATTAACTTAAACTTTGTTACACACATTTGGAATATTAAAAGTTTATTAGTAACTTTGCAACGTGATTCTTTGAATTGTTGAAACAATATGGTGGCGCATACATTTTTAAGATTGTGTAAACCAAGTGCAAGCATTCCCCAGCCGTATGCGCGTGTGGCATGGCATTGCTTGACCGATAATACTTGTGACACTACTTGCAAGGGTCTTTTACGTGTTGCGTCACCAATTCAAATAAGCCTGTGAAGGTTCTTCATGTTTTAAAGGATTTTTAATAAGGAAAACTTTTTAACCCTACAGCGGTAGGGTAACACGGCGCAATGGCGGGCGGTACACGCCCCTTGTTCTACACAGGGGTTTCGCAAGTTCGATTCTTGCTTGCGCCACAAACAAAAATAATTATATGGCAGATAGAAATCAGTTGACGCTCGTAGGAAAAATAGGCGGTGCGTTCAAAGAAGGTAAGACAAAAAATGGTGAGGCGTATATATACTTCTCACTTGAACTACAGGCTCGACAGACACAAAACAGTACGGAAAATAACCAAGACCAAGTACTACATATTATGTGTTTTCGCAGGCCAGTTATAGATTATCTTCGCAAAGTGAAAGCGCACACGGGAAACGTTGTCGTGATATTTGGATTCATCACATCTTTCCCTGACGAGGTAAACGGAAAAGCGGTGAGAGTAAACGCTATTAATGCCCATGAATGTTTCGTCGTAAAGACAAAATCAGATTAATAAATTCACAAAACAAAAGAGTATGGAAGAATTAGATTACAAACAAGACATCAGGCAAACAAGACTTAATTGCCTTGGTAGTTCAGACGCTAAAATGTTGCAGCAAATTGCGACATTAGGTAGTGTTCCAAAGTCCGCATACAGTCGCATGGCCGTGTGTAAGGGGCTTGCAGAGCAAAAGGAAATCCCTTATACGGATGCCGTAAGATTCGGTGACGAGATTGAACAGGCGTTATTCGGGTATCTTAGCGAGGCTGGTAACGGATATGTAAGCAACCCTTTATGGGTAAGCGTGAAATATTCACGCGACAATGTCCGATGTATAACACACCCAGATATTGTGCGTTATGACTACAAAAAAAAGATACTATATGTGTATGAGGTAAAAGCATCACGATATACAACGGTGCAAGTAAGACGTGAATACGAATGCCAACTTTATCACCATTGGTATATTGCAAACGAGAAGGCAAAAGAACTTGGCTCTGAATGGAAAGCCAGGCTGTTCTTGGCTCACTACAACACTTACGGACTTGACCTTTCGCAAAAGCAAGAGTTCGACGTTAAAAGACTTTCTTTGAAACAACTTAGATTCGGAAACACAAAAGTCTACGAACTTGCAAAGGCAATGGATATTGTAAGCGATTTCTTGGAGACGTTTGAAGGTTATTACGAAGGTGACGAGATTGATAGTATATATCTTCCTGAAAACGTCAAACAGGAATTTGATACAATCACCAACGTCCTTGCCGAGATTAAAGAGCGCGAGTCAAAGGTTGAAGAGTTCAAGGCACGATTGTACGACTTTATGCTTTCACACAACATCAAAAGCATCAAAAACGAAAATTGGGGTATTACCCGTGTTGACGCAAGCGAAAGCCACCAATTTGATTCTAAGCGGTTTTTAGAGGACTATGCCAACAAACACCCACGCTTGTATCAAAAGCTAGTTAGCGGCTTTGAAAAGGTGGTTAAACGCAAAGGTAGCGTCCAGATTAGAATAAAAAAATAGAATATGGAAAAAGAAACATGTATTCCAGTAGAAATCGGGTATCAAGAACGGCTTGATGTGTTGCCAACTTTGCGGCATATACATTTATGTGATAAACATGGTGAAGAATACGCATGTTTGTATTTTAATCATATATCACAGATAACAAATCTTATCAACGCACTACAGGAGATGAAAGAATCATTTATCAACGAATTAAAATAATAAGATTATGGCAAACAATAATGTAGTAGCCCTTCGTGGGTATTTTAACAACGAAACTTGCATGACAAACCTTCGTGCAATGTTAGGGCAAAAGGCACAGGGTTTCGTAACAAGCGTCCTGTCCGTAGTAAACAACAATAAACTTTTGCAGAATGCAGAACCAGCAACGGTGTATTCAAGTGCAATGGTGGCAGCATCTTTAGACTTGCCAATTCAGCCTAACCTTGGATTTGCAGCAATCGTTCCTTATGGAAAACAAGCACAGTTCCAGATTATGACCAAAGGATTACTACAACTCGCAATCCGTAGCGGTCAGTATGAGCGTGTCACAAACGCTATCGTACATAAAGGTGAATTGGTAAAGTACGACCCGTTCAAGGATGAATATGAATTTGACGCATCAAAGCGTGAAAGCGATGAGGTTGTTGGGTTTATGGCATATTTTAGAACTGTTGGAGGTTACGAGAAGTATTTCTACATGACAAAAGAAGAGGCTCTTGCACATGGAAAGCGTTATAGTAAATCGTTTAATAACGGCGTATGGACTTCCGACCCTGACGCTATGTGCCTCAAGACAGTTCTTAAACTCTTGCTTTCAAAGTACGGAATCCTTTCCGTGGAAATGCAGCGAGCCATCAAGTTTGACCAAGGTGTTGCAAAAGGTGATTTTACACAAATGGAAAGCGTCGAGGAAATTGATGCAGTAGAGGTTGATTATATAGACAACCCGCAAAACGGTGTTGATGAGCAGAAAGCCGTTGATGTGGCTGCAAAGTTCAAAGATTTCGATAGTGCCGACGATGTAACAGACAAAAAGGAGGGTAAATAATGAACGACAAGTTTAATAGCTTACACTCACATAGTGGAATTGAAAGGGAATTAAAGTTCCCGAAACACTTGGTGCTTGTTGACGAAAAATACAAATCACTTTTTCTTCAAGACACCATAGCACCGTTCAGACATAACGGTAGGTTATATTATAAAGTTCCAGTACTTTCCTTTGTAAGAAAAGATGGCGTGTTTAAAAATTTTTTAGAGTAAAACAATATGAATGCTTTTAAAAGAATTATAAACTCGTTAAAAGACAAAAGAAACGAGGCGCACGAAAAGAATGTTAGGAAACGTGCAGAGCTTATGTTCCAAGTTACAGAGTATGACCACGAACTTTGGTTTACTCACAACGGAATGCTCTTTTGCCCATGTTGTATGATAAGCGGTGAGCCTACGGATGTCTTATCAAAACTTAGGTCGCTATATTATGCAAGAAATGTGTAAAAACGATATTTTCTGCATGGGCGTACAGTGCCCAGTAAAGAAACAGTGCCTGCGGTACACAAAAAGGATTGATACCGCAGGGCACTGCGGGTTTATTAGGAAATGCACAAACCAAAGATTATACGTTCAAGATAAAGATAAGATAGTAGAAAGTATAAACAACATATTATGAAAGTAGACGGAAATAAAATTACGCTTGACGCTGGCGAAAGCATCGTTATAGAAGCGAAGACAAACGAAAACAACGATACGCCTACACCACAAACACCACCAAGCGAAGAACAAGAAACGGATGAACAACAAATGTTTCTTGAAATGTTGTACAAGTTCAACCAAGTTCTTTTTGACACTGGTCACAAACTCGTTTCGGAAGGCATGGACATCTTCGGGCATCTACAATGGGTTTATGGAGTGGCAACAAAGGAGTGGGAAACAAACGAACAAGGATATTTTACACCAAACAATTATCCAGACGTGTGCGACTTCTATGGCAAAGATGACTCTACACTTGGCATATCCTATAATGCCATGCAAGCGTGGCTGATGGCAATGTATCTTGCACGCATCTGTCCGACGTATGGTGAGCATACCAACACACAGACGGAGTTTTATAAGTTGGCATACGAGATTGGTGGTGGTAAGGAGTTCCCTCTTTTTGGTGGCCATACCTTCAAGGCGAACCCATACATCGCTCGCATCATCGCAGGTAAGCTGTTCGCCTACACAGCAGGTAACGAAGTTGACGAAGCAAGATGGGATAAATGGCGTGAAGAGCTTGGCGGGCAGATGATACCAGCTTCTTGTTGGGATGATTTAGGCTACGAGTACACTGAACTGCGTGACGAAAACGGCTGGCGCATCGGATTTCATACCGAAAAAATCGGTTGGACTGTGAATACGTCACTTTTCCTTCCGTCTGCGCCAGCCCCACGCGTACCAGATACCATCGTCAACGAACAGCCCTATCCTTGGCAGCAAGGACAAGCCGAAGCGCAGTTCAGCCACGAGACGGGTAACTATGTTATGGATGAGCTTGCCTATGATTATGTTGTCAACAATTACAATATGATGGCGCAGACACCGCTTGCCGTTTGGGATTCTTATCCGATAGAAAAACAAAACCGCCTTATTAACGTCATGGCCACACCGCCATGCACATATCAATATATGTTCGGAGAGCCAAAGCATGTGCAACTCGTTCTTGATGAAAATGGAAAGTTGCCGATAGTAGATGGCTATCCTCGTTTCGTGTTTCAACAGTGCGCATTGTCGCCGCTTGTAATATATGGTGCTTTTGGAGATTTGTCGGGTATCATAAGATACAACTGTGACGGCCAAGAAACGCCACAAGAACTAACACTCAAGAGAGGGCTTGAGGTGGCTGACAAATTACGCATGCCTACGCAAGACCCCAACTATGGCCGTTGCAGGCCTGGTAGTGCGCCGACAAAAGAAGGCGGTGAAAGAAACCCGATTCACGGTGCAAGAGAAAACGAATTGTTTAACATTTCAATAGCATGCATGGTTGCTGACTCGGACGCTGAAAAAGAGAAGTGGGCAAATGAAGACGGCTTTGCTGCCGATTCTCCCAAGAGCTATGTTTCAGGCCATTCCGCACAGATTGTGGCTATGGCTCTTATTCTCGGCGAAATGTGCCCTGATAAGCTCAACGAGTGGGTACACAATGCTTTTGAATATTCAGCCAACCGCTACATTGGCCGCTACCATTGGCTTTCGGATGTCATCTATGGCAGAATCTTTGGTACTATTGCAGTATCAACTATTGGTGCAATGGAAGGCATGCAAGACGGGTTAAGAAGCATCAAAGAGTGGATTGACAACCCTACACCACAGCCAGAACCTATTCCTACTTGTGACTGCCATATTAATATCGTTATGCACAATCATAGTGGTAGAACGGCAACATTGAACGGTGAGTTGTGTTTAGTGTTGGCAAACCCCGACATTAAGGGTGTCTACTATGGTTGGAAGGGATGCTACAATAGAACAGGCCATATTACTTACATGAGAGGCGGTGTAGTCTTGCAGAACGGAGATGAATACCGAATAGATGGTGTTAGCATGGCAAATGGTGATGTAACAGTACGTGGGCGAAACCTTCTTAGCGCAGACCTTCTTCCAATTGCAGGCAGACCGTCTAACGTGTTGCTTTACGACATTGACGGCAACTCCGAGAACTTTGTTCCTGCTCCAGTGGATTCGAATATTATCTTTGAAGATGGCGTTACAATAGAAATTGTTTTTTGATTATGAGTACTAATTGGATTCACGAAAGCCAAAATGCAACAGAAGCGGATGTGGCCGCTGCAAAAAAGGCAAACAAGATGGAGGCAAAAAAAATAAAAAACGGATGGAGATGGGTGAAAATTATCCCGTCTCTATCCATACTTGTTCCACATAAAAACGGCAAACCAACACCAGAGGGGCAAGCAATGATTGACCACATGAAAGAAAAGTTTTATGTAAAATAAGTTAAATGATTTGGAATATTCCAAAGATTACATTATCTTTGCACCAAAGTTTAATCAAACGTATTTAGAATATGGTAGAATTTGAAAAAGAGGTTATTGCTTATCTGAACATTCCAAGCATACCCAAAAAAGAATGGAATCAACAAGACTCGTTTAAAGATGGTGTCGCCGTTGTAGGTCTTTCGTTAGGGCGCATGGCTTATGCTGTTTGTACCTTTGACAAAGAAACAGACAAAGAGCCACGCATCAAGAAAGTATTCGGTATTGAGCCTTTCACAAGCATTGAGAAAGTGTTCGTTGTTCCATCGTATATGGATAACGACACAACTAACGCAGACCTTGATACCGAGTCAAAGAAGCGTGCAGAACAACTTGTCGCAGAAGCAAACGAACTTGAAAACAAGGGTGTCGTTGACGAGGCGGTTGAAAACGCAAACAAGCTACCTGAATGGATTTTTGACGAGATACACAACCGCGACGAGGCTATTGCATGGCTCAAGCAATATAACCAGCGCAACGGCATCAAAAAAGGTAAAGTGCCAACAAACGACGATACAATCAAAATGCGCCTTTACAACATCTATATGTCACAGAAAAAGCACAAGTGACACATGAATTGGGAAATACATAAACTACGGGCACAGGTGGCAATACTTAAAGACGTTGAGAAAAACTATCCAAAGGCATCAATTGGTAATTGTATAACACAGATAGAGGCTCGTATCAAACATTTCGAATCAACAAACAACGAATAAAGTTTATGGAACAAAAGAAAAAACTTACAAACGCACAATTACAAAAGCGTCTTGAAAATGCTATTGTGTTTGTGCCAAAGACAAAAGACACAATAAGTATCTTCTTTAGCGATAAAGGTGTCAGGCTTGTTGCCGATGCTGATGGCTGTGTTATTGAAACGAACTACCACCGTCACGTTTATTCCAACATAACAAGTGCTGGCGTAAGCAGACCATACCTGTACACAAAGCGCGTCATTGAGATTGCAAGCGACAAACATACACTTGAAGAGATAACCATAAAGGATAAGGATGATAATTTTGTCGGATATTCATATCAACGCTTGATAGAGGTTCTGAAGGAAAAAGAAGATAAATCAGAGTATAACATTGTCGTTTACTACGAATGGTTCTTGTTCAATATCTTCCAGCCTTTGTACGGCATTGGGGAAACGGAGGTTGAGTCATTCTTGGTCTACGAAGATTACATGCACAACATCGCACGTAACGCCATTCTTCTTAGCGAAAAGACAGAGGATATGACGAACAAGCAGTTTATCCAAAAAGTCGTTGATAACATCAATGAGTTTACAAGCAATTTGGAAGAACGTGTGCTGTTCCCCAAAAAGACCGACGAACAGGTTATGCAAGAAGAAATCGAGGCTATTCAGGAACAAGAACAGAACGATGCGATGGAGGCGCAGATGAATGGTGGAAATTAAAGGATTGAACGAATATCAGCAACGTGCGCTTGAAACTGCAATTTACCCAGAGGACAAGAAAATAATATATCCTACACTTGGATTGACTGGCGAAGCAGGAGAGGTTGCAGACAAGGTTAAAAAAGTTCTTCGTGACAACGAACAAGTGTTTGACGAGGAAAGACGTAAAGCGATAGCACTTGAGTTGTCTGATGTAATGTGGTATTGCGCCACTCTTGCAAACGACCTTGGATATACGTTACAGGATATTGCAGAAATGAACTACGAAAAATTATCGTCACGTCAAAAGCGCGGCAAGATTGGAGGAAGCGGAGATAACAGATGAACGAGAACGATTACAATTGGATTAGCGTCAGCGAGTATGCAAAAATACTTGGCAAGTCAAAGCAGACTGTGTATAACATGGTAAAGGCAAACAAACTTGAATCCAAGCAATTCAAACGCGGCTCAATGATTGGTTTACTTGTTAAATGTGAAACAGTATGAACAAGGCACATAGAGAGCTTTTGAACAAAAAGTACAACGACGTATGCGAAGAGTACTTGAAAGCATTCTGTGATGCGTATGAAATGCCATACGAAAAGGACGCTTGGGTTGCTGGTGATGTAGGAACTATTGCATGTGTTGGCGACTACTACTTTGACTTTACAAATGTTATTAAGTATGCCGTTGACAACAATCTTAGTGACTGGCATGAATTGCTACAATGGTATGACTACACGTTGTTTGCAAACGAATACAATCAGTCCATACCAAATTTCCCATCTTGGCACAAAGGTTGCCCAAGGCTGACAAACGAAGAACAAGAAAGGCTTATAAAGCTCAAAAAAGACTTTGAAGATACTATCGAGGAATATAAAAACAAAACAAATCCATTTTAGTTATGGTTTCAAAAATAAGAAATAGTCATATTCATATTTATAGTGTGTTTTTTTTGATTAATACTAATTGTCAGCCGAAAACTTGTGAAAGTCAGTAGGTTCCTTTATTTATTGAAAAATCTAACAATTTTTTTAGCCGAGGCGTTGCGAAATGTAGTAGGCTATTTTTGGAGGGTTGGCTGAGTGACCGAAAGCACCACACTGCTAACGTGGCATACGGAAACGTATCGGGGGTTTGAATCCCTCACCCTCCGCAATACGGCGGTAGACGTACCGCAAGTCATCCCATAGTCACTGACACTTTGGATTGGCGAAATTCTCATGTGCTGGGTGGTGGTGGTTTACATGAGGCCATTTACAAGCCACCATCCTTTTTAAAAAACAGTTAAGTTATGGCACAACAACCAAAGAAAAGAAAACGTAAAGTCAAGCGCAGAGTGCGGATTACACAGAAAGCCCGCATACAGAAAAAGGATAGCGTACAGAACGATACCCTTAGACGTGATACGTTGCCAAGAATACAAGGTAGACCACCAGCAAATAACGCAGCAACTTTAAAATTAAAAATACGTAGAAAATGAACATCGTTTATAGAACAAGGGTTATACTTGTTAATATGGGCAAGATGTTACCTTTTGTTTTATGTGGTATAATACTTATATCTTATTCAGAAACGATGTTTTCGTTGGCTACAAGCGATTTTGTTGAGTGGAGTGGGTACATTATACCCAATACACCTATTTCGTGGTTTGTTGGCAATTATTTTGAATATGATTTAGTTACGTTATTTGCGTTACTTATAATGAGTATAGCAGTACAAACGTGCTTTTGGAATAAGCTTTCACTTTTATATCTATTTTTGCAACTTAAAGAAAAAGAATATTTATCATCTATCGAACTATACACAGAATACATTTATGCAATTTGCATTGCAAACATACTAATATGTGGCTTCTTTTGCTACAAAGGAATAAAAATTATTTCACGAAAACAATAAGAATTATGAAAAAAGAGAAAATCTATCTAAGCGGCGCAATATCAGGACGTGACCGCAAAGATTATTTGACACAATTTGCTGACGCAGAAAAACTTTTGCGTCAACAAGGTTACAAGGTTTGCAACCCGACAAAGGCTTTGCCTTGCAGGTTTCTCTGGATTTACAAGTTGCTTGGCTACAAGCTGACGTTGATTTACGACTTGTGGCTTTTGTCAAGATGCGACAAGATATATATGCTAAGTGGCTTTGAAAACAGTAAAGGGGCTTTTCTTGAAAAGGTTGCAGCCGAAACATTCGGAATTGGTATGATGTTTACTGCGAATTTGAATACAAAAATCTACTTTTCTAAAACTGAACTATAATGAAACTGACAACAAAAGACGTAAAAGTAGTTGAGAATCCAGAATTTAGAATGCTCAACAATCGTGTAGGATTATTTAATAGTTCCTTTCAAGACTTCAAACGTTACGGCATTCCAAAGGCACAACTTATCCTTACCGACATACCTTACTCGTTGGGAGATAAGGCTTATGGAAGTAACCCTTCATGGTATATTGACGGCGACAACAAAAACGGAGAATCAGACAAGGCTGGCGAAACATTCTTTGTTACGGATGAAAATTTTAAGCCTGCTGAGTTTATGCACTTTGCCGCACAAATGCTAAAGCCAGAGCCAAAAGAACGTGAGGGGCGCACAAAATCTACGTCTCCTTGCATGATAGTGTTCTGTGAGTTTATGCAGCAATTCTACCTTATTGAACTTGCAAAGCGGTATGGTTTTAAGCACTACATCAATCTTGTGTTTCGTAAGAATTATTCTGCACAAGTCTTAAAGGCTAATATGAAAGTTGTTGGCAACTGTGAGTATGGATTGATACTGTATCGTGACAAATTACCAAAGTTCAACAACAATGGTCAAATGATTTTTAACTGCATGGATTGGGTACGTGACTTGGGTATGGAACGCATACACGAAACACAAAAGCCTATTGCGCTTTTACAGCGGCTTGTAGGGCTTTTCACAGACCCAGATGATGTTGTTATCGACCCGTGCGCTGGAAGCGGTTCTACGCTAATTGCTGCGGCTAATTTGGGGCGCAAAGCATACGGCATGGAGATAAGCAAACGTTTCTATGTGGATGCTTGCGATGCAATACAAAAGAATATCAACCCCGACATGTTTAGCATGGCACAATCAATGTATTACACAAGAAAAAGTGTGCTTGAAGAAGTGAAACAACCTACATTATTCTAAATATTTTCTTAAAAAGTGCAAAATAATTTGGAATATATAAACTTTATATGTACCTTTGCAAACGTAATCATTAGGGAAGAAGTGATTGCAGACATGTTGATACAAAGGTACAAGTTCATATAAACGACACCAAAGTCCCTGCATACCCGTTCTTCCCTATAAGGTTGCAGGGATTCGTCGTTTTTACGACTTTTGCAAATAGTTCCATCCGTTGCCACTAAAGAGCAAGCAAAATCCAAAAGACAAAAAGCACCGAAATTTAAGTCATTGCAGATGCGTCATCTACATGGTCAGGTTCAAAAGTCCCGCTCTGTGCGCAATCCTCACAACGGGCGACTTACAAATAAAATCCACCGAACAGTATTTGACGTAAACGAAAAAGAAGACCAAATTGGGTGTGTAAGGGACGGAAGTTCTGCAATGGCTTGGCTAAAATTGGGGTGAATAACCTAATTCTTAGTCAATCCCTTAAAAACCATACCGCCGCTAATAAGTGTGGTTGGGTGTGTAAGGGAATAAAGGATTTAGTGTATGTATATTAAATTTGATAAAAATACGATTATGAATGACATCGTTATCAACAACAGCAACGTCTGGATTACGCGTCAAAAAACGGTCAAAGACAGACTAAGAAGACAAAAGAGAATCGAAAATCGGTCAACGTGGTACAAGATGTTTCAGTTAGGCAACTGGCGATTGTATATCACAAAGAACATACGATTAAAGCGTAGAAACAAGCGCGATGATTTAGACAGCACTTTCAATCGCAAAGACTTTCGCAAGCATTGTTATGAACGTAGCGGACATAAATGCGAGATATGCGGCAAGGAACTTGCTTGGGAACAAAATGAGTTACACCACATCTTACCTCTACACAGATTCCCGCAGTTTGCTATGGATGAACGCAATATGCAATGCCTTTGTCATTCATGCCACAAAGGTATTCATTGCGACCCATATAAAACAATAAAGCAAATGGAAGAAAAGGCAAAAGAACTTGGTGTAAACTTAAAAGAATATTACGAGGTATGCGAATAGAACTAAAGGTTAAGGATGTTCTTGAAATGACAGAAGAAAAACGGCACGTATTCCTTGTTGATAACGAAGAATTTAAGCGTTGCATTATGCAGCATGAAGGATTTGTTTGTCAGGAAATAATCAAGGATATTCTTGCAAAGAACAAAAAACTTATGTCAGAACTGCTTGATGACAAAGACTTGCGCAACACTATATATATGCAAGAAAAGGCAAAGCGTGATGCAAAGTCCGAGCAACGTGAACGCCACCGCTTGTTTGAAATAGAAAAGCGACACAGACAGGAACAACATCAAGCGTCTATCAATTATAGAAAACATGTAGATTATATTCACGACATATTAGGTTGGAACAATGACTAAGGAACAAGAGGACAAAATAATACGTCAAGCACAAGACATTCTTGAAAGACGTATGGCGGTAGAAAAAGACATTAAAATAAACTTGAAAAACTTAATGTACTATGGTGCGTACTATATGGGAGCGTTAAAAGGTGCTCGTGGTATTATTGATAATATATTAAACTATAGTCCGAAACCAAAAGGCGATGATTGGGTATATATCAAAGCAGAATGGGATTTGATAACGGCAAGCAAGCGTAATATGCAACTATATCTTGACGGTACACAGATGCGTTACCGTAACCACAAGCACAACAAGAAAGGTAAACTTGAAAGCGTAGATTGTTATTTTGTAGAATATAGAAACATAATAACTGAGGTGAAGTAATATGGAAGACTTTAGAAAAGCGATGTATGCCGCTTGTAGGCAAATGGACTTAGAGATTGTGCCAATGGATATAGGAGCAAGAGTAATGGCGTTTGTGGGCTTACAGGGAGGCGACGAAAGAACTGTAATGTGTCCGCGTTTGAGAACAGAACTTGAACACCTGCAAGAACTCTATCATATACGTGGTGGTGAAGTACCAGACAAAGATTTTGTGTTGCTCATACAAGAATACACAAAAGAATTGAAAGACTACACAAATGCACATGATGGTGAATGGCCAGCGTGGTTGAACAATCTTATAGAAGAAAGATACGGATTTAAACCATATAAATTATAAAGATTATGTTATACGACGAAGAAGGAAAGGCTTATGTAGAGCCGCCATTGATTCCAGAGGAACAGAATCTGATGTACATCGTCAAAGACTATAGACGTATGTATAACGAGTATTGGAAAATGCAGAAACGTATCAAAAGACTGCAAGAATCAAACACAATGCTTGCACAAAAGAACTTTTCGCAACAAAGGCTTATTAATAGGCTTATGACGATTATTAAGCACACATTCAAATGGCTTAAAAAAAAGAAAATAGAACCATCGCCAGCTCTTCAAAGCTTTGCAAAACTTAACAATTTGTAAATTACAACAAAAAATTTGGTATATTCCAAACTTATTCATATCTTTGCAAATGAAATTGTTTTTGGTTAATAAATAGGTTATATTATTATGATGTTTTTCCTCCGACACTTGTGAAAGCGGTAGGAGGTTTTAAGACTCCCCAATAGCGTAACGGAAGCGCAACGGATTTTGGTTCCGTATGTCTCAGTTCGATTCTGAGTTGGGGTACAAATTCAAACTTTTAGTTATTCACGAAAACGTATTTATTTATGAAAATTGAATGTAATTCTAAAGATTTGGCTGCACGTCTTAAAATGGCAGCGAAAGTAATCAATTCCAAGAATGCATTGCCGATTCTTGGGGACTTCTTGGTGGAGTCGAAAGAAGACGTGATTCTTATCACGGCAAGCGATTCGGAACAATGGCTTTCGTTGAAATGCCCAATTGTTAGCTGTGACGAAAATGTGCGTTTCTGTGTTTCGTCAGCCGATTTCCTTAAAGCCGTTGACAACCTTAGTGACGTGCTTGTTACGCTGTTACTTGATGAAGATGCACACACAATCACATGCGACTATGGCAACGGAAAGTTTACAATGCCGTATGAAGATGCCAATGAATACCCGTTGGCAAACATGGACACAACGGACTCAAAGGATTTTATCATCGACGGCAAAAAGGTTTTGAAAGCCATTGAGCTTACGGGATTTGCCACTGCCAACGACGAACTGCGACCAGTGATGAATGGTATCCATTTCGACTTTTTCCCAGATGGAATGACGTGCGCCACATCCGACGGACACAAGCTTGCACGCTACAAGGACAAGACAGTCACAAGGGATGATGACGGTACAGTTCCTAACTTTACCCTTCCAAAAAAGCCGTCAAACGTCCTTATGACGATTTTAAGCGCAATAGATGGCGACGTAAAGGTTTCTTTCAACGAAAAGGCAATATCTATCAACAACAGGGATTTCAAACTGTCGGCAAGACTTCTTGAATTCAAATATCCTAACTACGAATCCGTTATACCAAAAGATAACCAAATAACAATAACGGCAGACAAAAACGAACTGCTCAACGCCTTGAAACGTGTTATTCCAATGGCAAACGATATGAGCAATCTTGTAGAACTTGACTTCACACAAGGACAGGTTACGGTAAGTGCAAAGGACATCGACTTTAGCAAGTCCGCAAGCGAAACGGTGACATGCGACTGTGATGCAGATTTGAAGATTGGTTTTAAAGGTTCTGTGCTTATAGACACACTCCGCAACATAAACGATGATAACGTTGTGATAGAATTGTCAGCCCCAAGTCGTGCTGGCGTGTTCTTCTCCGCATTTGAACTTACACGGGACGAATATCTTTCATTATGTATGCCAATGCTAATCCAATAGCGATATGATTGATGATTACATAAACGGTTATGTCGAACGCAAAAAGGACGGAACTTATGGCGGCGGTCTTACCATTGAGGGCATAAACCTTCAAGGTGGCATCACCGCCATATACTTTAAAGACGAAGGAGAAAACTACCTTTGGCTAAGACGAAAGAAAGTTCTTGAATACGATTTTGAATCACAGGCATATCATGAACGTGATGCAAAACCTCACTTTGAGGCTTATTTGAAAAAACAACTTGACGGCAATGCTGTTGCATACAAAGGCGAATTCGCTTTCATGCGATTCAGATACTCCATCACTGGTGTTTGGGATAAGGTCTTTGGAAATAAAAAGCAACGCCTAAACCTTTTCGTTGAAAGATTGCCGCTGTCGGAACAAACAATCATCAATAGTATAAACGAATCCAGAAAGTCAAATGGAAACAGAGGAAATTAGGAGCAACCTTGAGGCAAACGAACGCTTGATGATGCAAAGTGTCCAAGAGGCACTACGCAATTACAACCATCGCATAAGGTTCTATATTGCAGACGTTGTTTCTTCGTTATGCGACATTGATAAGGAACGTATGTTTTCTGACACAAAAGACCACGATGTCGCACACGCAAGGGCTTTATATTGGTATGCCTATAGGTATATGACTGGAGAAACCTACGAACAAATAGGCAAAACGACAAAAGACTTGTATGGGAAGGAATTTACGAAGATTGGTGTTGCAACAGGAGTAAATAGAATGTGCAGGTTCATAAACGAGCAACCGATATGGAACAAGCGATGGGCGATATTGAAACACATTATCAAGATTCAAAACTCAATGGTTATTGAGCCTAATATTCCAATTACAATCACAGTACCAAAGAATGTTGAATTAAATATTAAAAGAGAATAATCATGTACGAGATTACAATTGCATTTACGGAAGTTGACAAGAATGGCAATGACCGTAACAAAAAAGAAAACCTTATCCTTGAACATGCAGAGTCGTTTGCCGACGCAGAACAGATTGGTTACGACTATGGTAGCGGACTGACGGGCATTGACGTAGTAACCATCAAGCGTAGCAAGCTAAAAGAAATCGTCAACGAAAAACCTTTCAACGATGATACGTGTAAGATTTACGTTGCACAGATAGTTGACCATTTTGTTGATATGGAAACGGAAGAAACAAAAGACATCAAGTATTCCGTAGCCCTGTTTGCACACGATATGAAAGAGGCACACCAAGCCATTGAACAATACATGAAGCAAGGGCTTGAGGATATGGATTTGGTTGGTATTAAGGAAACAAAGTTTTCTGGAGTGTTGAAATGAAACACGAAGTAGTGATATACGGAAGCATACCGTCAAAGAGTAATCAGTACAAGATTATAACCTTAAACGGTCACGGCTCATTGGCTAAGACATCTGCGATGAAAGAATTTGAAAAGAAATTCTACTTGCAATGCGGCTACCGCAACCGCAACATTCAAGGATTCTTTGAACTCTATGCCAACGTGTATTTCCAGTCAAACCAACCTGACCTCGATAACTCGCTAAAAGGGTTACTTGACTGTTTACAGACTTGCAAGGCTATCAAGAATGACCGAAACTGTGTAAAGATTGTTGCCAACAAGTATATAGACAAGAACAATCCTCGCATAGAGTTTACGATTGTTGAGGTCAAGGACATTGAAGTAAGAGATAGTAAACAACCAGAACTTTTTAATGATTAAATTTTGTAGATTCAAAATAAATTAGTAACTTTGCAACGTGGATAGTTGGGGGTCATGTCCCAATGACAAGAGTGTTCCGATGGCTCTTCCACGTTTTCCAATTCCATCGGAGTTTTTAAACATTGGAAAAGTATGGCAAGTACAAGAAGAAAGACTCTTGAAGAGTTTATTGCAGATGCAAGAAAAGTTCATGGTGACAAGTACGATTATTCACTTATCAAAGAGTATGTAAACAACAAAACAAAAGTACCAATCAAATGTAATCGTTGTGGTGAAGTGTTTTGGTGTAAACCTAACGTCCATCTAAACGGGTGCAATTGCCCTAATTGTTGGGCAAAACAAAAACCTCAGTTTGGTAAAAGGAAACTTATTTTTGGTGTCGCTACTTTAGACGTTGATTTTGCAAGTAACGTAGATGATATAACAAATAAGGCATATAATGCTTGGTACAACATGTTACAGCGATGTTATTACAAGAAGTACCAAGAATCACATCCAACATATAAAGAATGTAAGACTTGTGACGAATGGTTATTATTCTCAAATTTTCTTGGTTGGTTCAAAGATAACTATGTTGATGGGTATGTAATCGACAAGGATTTACTTGTTTGTGGTAATAAGGTTTATTCACCAGATACATGCTGTATGATACCAAGCGAAATAAATGCAATGATTATAACGCGCCATAGAAAAAGTGGTCGTTTTGGGAAGGGTTTATCAATTACGCCCAAAGGAAAATACATAGCATTTATTACAAAGCACAATAAGACCTACAATTTAGGTCATTTTGATACAATTAAAGAAGCGTTTGAAGCATATAAGCAAGGCAAAGTTGCTTATGTCAGAGAAGTCGCTGATGCCTATTTTAAGGATGGAAAAATAACAAAAGAAGTGTATGATGCACTTTATAGATACGAACCAAAATTTAAAGATTAAGATATGGTAGGATATTTGGAAGCAGTTTCGACAATGCACACAAGGGGCGTTGTCATAAACGAAAAAGACTACATATTTACATTGATGGTGGTCTTAGGAGAATCTCCACAAAACGCATTTGCGCTTGCTTACGACATAAGTGAGTTCAAAAAAGTTATTGGCACGGAAGATGAAGAAGCGTATCTCTCGACAAAGACAAAGGATGCTGATAATATGCTTTCCCAACAAAGCATAACGCAATTAAGGGATTTGTTGGACGAATCGTATAGGGCACAAGTACAAGCGGACGCATTAAACCTTAAAGACTTTAGGTTTTCTGGACAAGAGACAGTTCAGATTCTTAACAATTTGTTGAAAACTCGTATTGACGATTTGGAGTCAAGTTCTGTTAAAGATGTGGTCAGTCTATTGAAAGCACTTGCAGACCAAGGTGCGCTTGAAACAGGTGATGGTGGGTTTTCAAAACATTTTGTCCAGATTAGCCCGAAGTACCCTGCGTTATGTACCTCATGTAATAGAGAATTTGACTGCTACGTTGGGCTGGGTGCAAAATGTCCTCACTGCGGCCAAGAATACCGCTGGAGTGAAGAAGAACAAAGATATTATCCACAACCTATTAAACTATAACACTTTATGGAATTGAAATACGATGATGTATTCTTTCACATCAACCGATGGTTTTGGGGTGAAAGTGTTGATATAGTTAAAGACGATGGTACTGCAATAGTTTGCGTTAAGTTTGATGAAAAGACGTTTCCAAAGACTGGCTACATCTGCGACTTGTCAGTTCTTTCTTCTGAAAGAAAGAAAGGTATTGGATGGGTAATGATACAGTATGCTATCAATGTCTGTCGTGACCATAATATGACATTTGCCCGCCTGCACGTTGATGCGAAGAATATCTGGCTAAAGGAATGGTATGAGCGTCTTGGGTTTAAAGAACTTTCACGCGATGAAAACGAGATAGAGATGATAAGAGAACTTTAACAAAACAATTAAAACCCGCTTATTTTCGCATTTTAAGGCGATTTGGCGGGTTTTCTTGCGCCCTTCCTACAACTATGCCACCTTGACATTAAAAAGGCTTAGAACGGCTTTATTTACTTTTCGGGAACCATATACACTTGTTCTTCTTTTTTCTTTTCGTCCTCGTCAAGTGCTTTCTTTAGGTAGTCTACATTAGAACTACCCCAACCACCACCAAACATTGAACTTAAAAGACCAAGCGCAAACATACTTCCAAGACCGTTGTCAAATTGCATCTTCTTACCCCATAGCAATTCGCATAGCGTGCTAAGGTGTGCCTCAGTTGTCATCTTATCCTTGTTGTACTTTTGCTTTTCAAGCTCGTCGAGTTTATAAAACTCTTCACTATAAATAAACTCCGTCTTTGATACAAGGCTTTCAAGCGTAACCTTGTACTCTTCTAAAAGCTTTTCTCTTTCCATAATTCCTTTTTTATTGTTAATAACATGGTTCTGAAACGTTTTCAACCAATTGTTTTGTAAGGTAGCCAGTAAGGTATGCTGCATCCTCACCATCCCATTCTACGTCGTAATACTTGATGATTGCATCCGCACAATGCTTGATTTCGTGAATAGCGGTATTCCACCACTCACTTGAACTTGTAGCCTTACTGATGAATATTACACTCATGCGAATGTTTTCGTCAGATACGGTCATACCAGTGTTGTACATGGAAAGAATACGCAAAGCCTTATTTATGCTTTTGTCGGACATACCAAGACTTCTGCATATCGCCCATATCTCATCAAAATCCAACGTGTCATAGTCATAGCAAACCAAAACACCCCAACGGGAATCTACATCAAGATATGTACTTTCCATAGGCATCAATCAGAAAAACCGTTCCCAATAAATCGGTACACGCATAACATCCATCTTCGCCTTGAAACATGCAAGCACGGCTGTAGGCTCACAATCTGGGTCGCATATCGTTTCCTCGATGTATGCGGCACGGTGCTTATCATCCTCCAATGATTTCTGATAGTCGGCATAGCACATGTGCCAAAGATAATACGCATCATAGTAAGACTCGTCTGGAATGTTCAGCTTGTTGTCTTTTAAGAACGTATCAAATTCCTCGATGGTCTTTTTCTTAATCTGTTCAAGCTCGCCACTTGTCGGGCTTTCTTTGCGCATACAAGAAATTGCCCATTCTGCTAGTTTCTTGTTCATGTGGCAGTGGTATTTACTATTGTAAATCTCCTCTTCCTCGCTTTTGTATATATACATTTCCATATTCTTTCCTTTCCTTTTTAGTTGTTATTGAAAAAGGGAAAGGGACAAGCCCTCCCCCTAATTAAACTTAGATAAATCTGCCCATCTGGTCTCTACGGCGACGCATTTCCATTTCTTCGTCGGCCATGTCCTCAATGGCATGTTCATAACCTTTCTTGTAGTAGTGTTCACGCATCGTGGCACTTGAACCACCATAGTTGCGATAGTTGCCACTACGGTAGTTGCGACGCATCTGAGAGCGCAAGCCCTCCATTTCGTCGTCACGGTCTGTATTCAGAATAATATATCCCATAATCTAACCTTGTTTTAAGGATTAATGGTACTCACGGACGGAGAACCGTTAAGCTGGCGAAGAATGTTCAGCATCTCCGTGTTCTGTGCTTTCAGTTCGGAAAGCTGTTGCTCCTGTGCGGCCTGCTTCTCTTTCAAGGTTTGGATAACCCTCGCATTCTGCTTGTTCTCGGCATATTGCGGATTCAACACCTCAAGCATCTTCTCACTTTCAGCTATGACACTCTTGTGATACGGAACTTGCTCTATTGCTTTCTTTGATGTCTGCAACATCGCATCTACGGCTTGAAGCATCGCTTCACGGCTACCGCTAAACGTGTCGTTGCCTTTCTGGGCAATCTCGACATTGAGAGGTAGGTTCTGAAACGTTTCATCCTTGCCGTTGATGGTAGCAATAATGTCAACCACCTGCTGCATCTGCAAGCCTATGCCGATATTTGGAGTCTGCGTAGGGTATTGCGCCCTCGGCTGAGACTTAGACTTTACAACACCAACCTCAAGATAAGGTTTATCACTCTTCCTTAATACATAGAACGGCATCCCGTTCGTGAGTCCATTGAAATCCATTGTTAATTACTTTTTGTTGTTAATCACTTGGTTTACACAATAGTCCTTGACATAAGCGCAAGGATGTTGTTCCACTTGTCGTTAAATATCTCCATAACGCTCACGTTAAGAATGTCGGCAACGGTCA
>Ga0247609_10000640_pt1 | contig 46679 bp, 41 predicted proteins | sample 172DNAGHGlowgp2_FD_193487 | JGI IMG/M metagenome (GOLD analysis project Ga0247609, IMG submission 193487) | Sheep rumen microbial communities from Palmerston North, Manawatu-Wanganui, New Zealand - 1728 DNA GHGlow gp2 | ecosystem: Host-associated > Mammals > Digestive system > Stomach > Rumen ... | reverse complement strand
CGACCCCGAAAAAAGCAGCCAGTACACCGTCATCCGCCGCGACGAGAACGGCGCCCTCAAAGTGGTGCCCTACCACGTGGAATATGCCGACCGCCTGGCCAAAGTGGACAGCCTGATGGGTGTGGCCATCGACCTGGCCGAGGACGCCGGACTGAAAAAATACCTCACCGAGCGCCGCAAAGCCCTCATGACCGACGACTACTACGCCAGCGACCTGGCATGGATGGACATGAAACAGAGCAAGCTCGACTTTGTAGTGGGACCCATCGAAAACTACGACGACGCCCTCTACGGCAGCAAAACCAGCTATGAATCGTTCATCCTGGTGAAGGACGAGAAATGGAGCAACGACCTGGCCAAATTCGTCAAAATGCTGCCCCAGCTGCAGAACGACCTGCCCTGCGACCCGAAATACAAACCCGCCATGGCCGGCGCCGAGAGCGACCTGAACGTGTATGACGTCATCTACTACGCCGGCGACTGCAACGCGGGCTCCAAAACCATTGCCATCAACCTGCCCAACGACGAGCGCATACACAAAGAAAAAGGCGCCCGCCGCCTGCAGCTCAAAAACGCCATGCAGGCCAAATTCGAGACCATCCTGCAGCCCATTGCCAACCTGCTCATCAACGAAGACCAGCTCGACAACGTAAACTTCAACGCCTTCTTCAGCAACGTTTGCTTCCACGAGGTGGCCCACGGCCTTGGCATCAAAGAGACCGTCACCGACGGCAAGAGCCTGCGCGAAGCCCTCGGCAGCCAGTACAGCCCCTGGGAAGAAGCCAAAGCCGACATCTGCGGCCTGTTCCTCACCACCCACCTCATCGAGCTGGGCGAGATAACCAACTGCACCAAAGAGGACGCCTTCGTCACCTTCATCGCCGGCATACTGCGCAGCGTGCGCTTCGGCGCCACCGAGGCCCACGGCATAGCCAACATGATGTGCTTCAACTACCTGCAGGACAACGGAGCCTTTACCCGCAACAACGAGGGCAAATACGTCATCGACGTGGAGAAAGCCGAGACAGCCATGAAGAGCTGGGCCGCCCTCATCCTGCAAGTGGAAGGCGAAGGCGACGTGACCTTTGCCAAGAGCTACTCGGCCGAGAACGGCAAAATCCGTGCCGACCTGCAGAAAGACCTCGACCTGATAGCCTCGAGCAACATACCCCGCGACATACGCTACAACCAAGGCCTGAAAGCCCTCGGCCTGTAGTCCCCCGTGCGGACGGGCTTCCCCCGCCGCACCCTCCGCAACAGGGCGGCCGCCCAGCCTCGAACGCTGATCGGCCGCCCTTTGTTCGTCCCTTCCCCACCAGTTGTTCCACAGTTCTTCGATCCTGCATACACAAACAATCGAATAACTGCTGAGAAGCAATCGGACAAAGAGCGGTCCTGCAGCGGCCCAAGTGCGGCTCCAGATGGGGAGAACGGGGCGCGGAGAACGCCCCCGGCTGGAGGGGAAAATATTTTTTGGGCAAAAAAGGCACTTTATTAAGAAAATATTGTATATTTGCAAACTGATATTTGTGCATAATAAAAATATAATATGCACGCAATAGGTGGATTACGACCGACGCCCTTGGACTGGGGCAGGCGTTGAAATGGTATTTTATAGCCACAAATCTTCCAGAAGCCCTTGGCCCGGACCGAGGGAGGTGGGAGAATTGCCCCGACGGGGGCATAGCAAAACGCCGTACAACCGGCGCATGAGAAAAACAGACAGCAATCATGGGAGAGACGCACTGGTATGCCGCGAAAGTGAGAAACAACCGCATGCAGCCCATACGGGAGCGGCTGGCGGTGGACAGGGTGGGGTACTTTGTGCCGGAGATTATCGGTTCGCTGGTGTTTATGCAGACCACGGACGAGTATCTGGCCCGGTTCGAGCAGTCGTTTTTCAGCCAGGTGTGGGTATACCGCAGCCCTTCGACGCACAAGCCGTCGCCTATCCCCGACCGCGAGATGGAAGTGTTTATGTTTGTCTGCTCGGCCGGGAAGCAGGGGCTCACCTACCTGGGCGACGACAAGCCTGAATACCACCTGGGCGAGCATGTGCGTGTGACCGACGGCCCGTTCAAAGGCGCCGAGGGCCACATAAAACGGATAAAGAAAGACCGCCGGCTGGTGGTGAGCATCAGCGGTGTGGCGGCAGTGGCCACGACCTATATACATCCACAGTTCTTAGAAACGATTACCGACAAAGAATGAGACGTCCGTTGTTCCCCTTGGACCCAATCAAGGACAAGTATTACTATCCCGGCCAAAACTTTGTGGAGCGGGGCAGCGAAGACTGCGACAAACTGGATTTGGACACCATCGACGATGCCGATGTGCGCCATTTGTTCGAGGATGTGGAGACTGCGCCGCTAAAGGATGTCTACCGCTGGTTCCTCAACCATAAGGGCGACTTTGCACCCAGCTCGCTGGTTTGCAGTTTGCAGAACAACGGTGGCGACCCGCTGCCCGAGCGCGCGAACGGCGAGCCCTACCACGCCATATTCGTGCTGCGCCCGCTGCACACCATCTACGAGCTGGATGTGTTTCTGGCCAATGCCAACCATCATCTGGACAATGGGGGCTACCTGATGTGCAACTGCCGCACCTCGGCGGTGAAGAAGGCGGTGATCTACAGCCGCTACCCCAAGGGGGTGAACCGGGTGTACTATGGGTTCCACTATCTGTGGCACAGGGTATTCCCCAAAATCAAGGGGCTGAAGAACATTTATTTTGCCGCCACCAAGGGGCGCAACCGCACGTTCCACCGGGTGGAGATACTGGGACGGCTTTACCACGCGGGGTTTGAGGTGCTGTACGAGAACACGGCGCACGGGGAGTTCCGTGTGCTGGCGCGCAAGGTGAAGGAGCCTGTGACTGAGGGTGTGCCCAGTTCGTCGCCGATTGCGAAGCTGAACCGGGTGGGCAAAGGCGGGCGGATAATCACCGTGTACAAGTTCCGGACGATGTATTCCTACAGCGAATACCTGCAGGAGTATGTCTACCAGCACCGCCGCCTGGACAACACGGGCAAGTTCTACCACGATTACCGGGTGAACACCATAGGGGCGCTGCTGCGCAAAACCTGGCTCGACGAGCTGCCGATGGTGGTGAATATGCTGAAGGGGGAGATGAAGCTGGTGGGTGTGCGCCCGCTGTCGCAGCAGTTTTTCAGTCTCTACACGCCCGAGATGCAGCAGTTGCGCATCAGGACCAAGCCGGGGTTGCTGCCCCCGCTCTATTACGAGAAGGTTCAGCCCGAGACGCTGGAGGGCATACAGGAGTCGGAGCGGCGCTACATTGAGTCATACCTGAAGCACCCGCTGCGCACCGACTGGCGCTATTTCTGGGGCATAATGGGTAATATTTTCATCAAGCACAAACATTCACATTAATATACTATCAAAAGTATCGACATGAACGAGACACAAGCCTGGACAACAGTCATCAAGCCGAAAGACAAGCTCTGGTCGGTTGACCTGAAGGAGTTGTGGAACTACCGCGACCTGGCGTCACTATTTGTAAAGCGGAACATTATCACACAGTACAAGCAGACTGTGCTGGGACCGCTATGGTTTATCATACAGCCCATACTGACCGTGTTTATGTACATGGTGGTGTTCGGCGGCATTGCGGGCATAGGCACCGACGGCATACCGAAGCCGCTCTTCTATCTTTCGGGCACCTGCATGTGGCACTATTTTTCGGACTGCCTGGGCCGCACGTCCAATACCTTTGTTACCAACAGCGGACTGTTTGGCAAGGTTTATTTTCCGCGGTTGATAGTTCCGCTGGCCAACGTCACCTCCAACCTGCTGCGGTTTGGCATCCAGCTGGGTCTGTTTGCCGTGGTTTATGCCATTTACGCCATCATCGGCTGCCCGGCCAGCATGAACTGGTACGCGCTGCTGTTTCCGGTTTTGGTTGTGATGATGGCAGGCCTGGCCCTTGGGTTTGGCATTCTCATTTCCAGTATGACCACCAAATACCGCGACCTGCAGATTCTGTTTTCGTTTGTGGTGCAGCTGTGGATGTATGGCACGCCCATTGTGTACCCCCTCAGTTTGGTGAAGGGGAAGGTGGCGGCCGGTATCGACCTCTGGACCCTCATGCATTTCAATCCCGTCACCCCGGTGCTGGAGACCTTCAAATACGGTGTGCTGGGAGCAGGCGAATTCATTGGCTGGGGCTGGCTGGCCTACAGCTTTGTGTTCATGGTGGTGCTGCTGGTGTTTGGCGTGGTGATTTTCAACAAGACACAGAAGAGTTTCATGGATACAGTCTGAGACCATCTGTCATAACAAGCAAACAGTCAAACCTAATCCCAAAAAATTGAAAAAAGCACTTATCACCGGAATCACGGGGCAGGACGGAAGTTTCCTTTCGGAATTCCTGTTAGGCAAAGGGTATGAGGTGCACGGTATTATCCGCCGCTCGTCAGTGGACTATCGCGAGCGCATCGCCCACCTGGAGGGGCACGAGCATTTCCACCTGCACTATGGCGACATGGGCGACACGCTGAGCATCATCCAGGTGGTTGGCCGTGTTGCGCCCGACGAGATATACAATTTGGCCGCCCAGAGCCATGTGCAAGTGAGTTTCGACGCGCCGGAGTATACGGCCAATGTCGATGCCACGGGTGTGTTGAGGATATTGGAGGCCGTGCGCCAGTGCGGACTGGAACGGCGCTGCCGCATTTACCAGGCCAGCACGTCAGAGTTGTACGGGCGGGTGGAGGCCGTCCCACAGAACGAGGAGACCCCGTTCCATCCCTACAGCCCCTATGCAGTGGCCAAGCTCTATGGCTACTGGATTGTGAAAGAGTACCGCGAGGCGTACAACATGTTTTGCAGCAACGGCATCCTGTTCAACCACGAAAGCGAGCGCAGGGGGGAGACTTTTGTCACGCGCAAGATTACCCTCGCCGCCGCCCGCATCAGGCAAGGTCGGCAGGAGAAGCTGTACCTGGGCAACCTTTCGTCGCTGCGCGACTGGGGCTATGCCAAGGACTATGCCGAGTGCATGTGGATGATACTGCAGCATGAGCGGCCGGACGATTTTGTGATAGCCACCGGACAGCAGCACACGGTGAGGGAGTTTTGCGAGCGGGCATTCAGCCATGCGGGCATGGAGCTGCGCTGGGAAGGCGAAGGTGCCGACGAGAAGGGGGTGTGCACAGCCGTTGCTGACACCACTCAGTGCGGCCATCTGGTAGGCCGGACGCTGGTGGAGGTGAGCCCCGACTTTTACCGTCCCACCGATGTGGTAAACCTGCTGGGCGACCCGGCCAAGGCGCAACGCCTGCTGGGGTGGAACCCGGCCAAGACCTCGTTTGACGAGTTGGTGAAACTGATGGTTGAGAACGATATGGCCAAGGTGGCGTCGGACGATGCCGCAGCACGTGTGCGGTGCAACCTGGCCGAGTATTTGGAGAAAGGCATAGTGAAATGAATAAGGACTCGAAGATATATGTGGCCGGACACCGCGGCATGGTGGGGTCGGCCATAGTGCGCGAGCTGGGCCGGCGGGGGTACAGCAACCTTGTGCTGCGCACCCACAGCGAGCTCGACCTGCGGAGACAGGCAGATGTGGAAGCCTTCTTTGCTCAGGAGCGGCCCGAGTACGTATTCGTGGCTGCGGCCAAGGTGGGCGGCATTGTTGCCAACCAGAGCGCCCTTGCCGATTTCATGTACGACAATATGATGATGGAGATGAACATCATCCACTCCGCATGGCAAAACGGTTGCCGTAAGCTGGAGTTTTTGGGGTCGAGCTGCATCTATCCCCGCCTGGCACCGCAGCCCATGAGGGAGGACTGCCTGCTCACCTCGCCGTTGGAGCCTACAAACGAGGCATACGCCTTGGCCAAGATTTCGGGTCTGAAATACTGCGAATACCTCAACCGACAGTATGGCACCGACTACATCAGCGTGATGCCGACCAACCTCTACGGTCCCAACGACAACTATCACCCCGAACACAGCCATGTGCTGCCAGCGCTGATAAGACGTTTTCACGAGGCCAAGACCTCGGGGCTGGCTGAGGTGGTTTGCTGGGGCGACGGCTCCCCGTTGCGCGAATTCCTGTATGTGGACGACTTGGCCAATCTGTGTGTATTCCTCATGGAGCATTATTCAGGCAACGAGACCGTCAATGCCGGTACCGGCAAAGAGATTACCATCAAGGAGTTGACGGCCCTGGTGGCACGCATTGTGGGCTACACCGGCCAGATAAAATGGGACACCACCCGACCCAACGGCACCCCGCGCAAGCTGCTCGACGTGAGCAAGGCTGCCGCATTGGGATGGACGTATAAAACCGAACTGGAAGACGGTATTCGGATAACATATAAAGACTTTTTAGAAAACCCTGCCCGGGCAGAACGATAAGAAAAAGAACATGGCAACAGCAATCGAATTCAACAACATCTCCAAGCAGTATCGCCTCGGACTTGTTTCCACCCGCACCCTCAGCCACGACCTGAAACGCTGGTGGGTTATGAACATCCAGCGCAAAGATGACCCTTACCTGAAAATCGGCGACACCAACGACCGGTCAAAGAAAGGGGATAGCGAATATGTGTGGGCACTCCGCAACATAGATTTCAAGGTAGAACAAGGGGACGTGGTAGGCATTATAGGCAAGAACGGAGCCGGGAAGAGCACCCTGCTGAAATTACTGTCCAAAGTGACTGGCCCTACCACCGGCACCATCCGCGCCCGTGGGCGCATTGGCTCGCTGCTCGAAGTGGGCACCGGTTTCCACAGTGAGATGACCGGTCGCGAAAACATATTCCTCAACGGTGCCATCCTCGGCATGACCAAGGCCGAGATTAGTCGCAAGCTGGACGAGATTATTGACTTCAGCGGTTGCGAGCGTTATATCGATACTCCCGTTAAGCGCTACAGTTCGGGTATGACCGTGCGTTTGGGGTTTGCAGTGGCTGCATTCCTCGACCCGGAGATACTCGTAGTGGACGAGGTTTTGGCAGTGGGCGATGCCGAGTTCCAGAAGAAGGCTATCGGCAAGATGCAGGATGTAAGCCAAGGAGAGGGACGCACGGTGCTTTTTGTGAGCCACAATATGGCCAGTGTACAGCGGTTGTGCTCGCGGGGTGTGCTGCTTGAGAATGGCCAGGTGAAATATATGGGCGGCATTTCTGACACCATCCATACTTACCTCAATGACCAAGTGGTGCAGTCAGAATATATCAATCCCGCCCCCAACCCCAAGAACAAGATTTCGATGCTGCATGCCAAAGTGTCGTCACGACTGGGCAACATATTCTACTCAAACGAACAGGTTAATATCGATTTCCGCATTGTAATCAACCAGCCTATCCGCGACTTGGTGGTTGGTTTCAACCTTATTAGTTCGTTCAAACACCCGCTGGCACGTGCCGACTACAACGACCTCAACGGTCTGAACACACTTGCCCCCGGCACCTACGAATTTCACTTTGTTATTCCAGCCAACACGCTCAGCAACGGTGAATACTCCATTAGTTTCGACGTGGCGGAAAAGGGTCTGCGCAACTACTGCGGCGAGGATACCCTGCTCACGTTCGAGATGGCGGTAGACCCATCGAGTACTATCAATACATTCAGCGAAAATCTCCCCATCAAGTCCTCTATCATCCGCGAGATGTGGTTCCAAGGTTATGAGACTTGCTAAACGCCCTTCGGTCGATATAATACTCTGCTGCTATAACCAGGAAGAATATATTGCCCAGGCTGTAGACAGTATACTTGCCCAACAGGTGGAGGCCACGGTGCGGGTTATCGTGGCAGACGACTGCTCCACCGACGCGACAATGGACATCATTCGTCAACGCGAGAGCAAGTCGCCGTTCCAGTTTGTGTATTTGGACAACGACCACAATCTGGGGATGAAGGCGAACTACCGCAGGGCATTTGCCGCCTGCAAGAGCGACTATACTGCCATCTTGGAAGGTGACGACTGGTGGAACGAGAACAACCACTTGTCACAGCACATTGATTTTCTGAAAAGGCATCCGCTTCACTCCATGTCGTACAACCTCATTGCCCTTTATATCCAGGACACTGGGCGGTTGCGCAAGCAAAGATGGCTGTACAAAGACCTGGAGTACCTTTCAATTAACCTGCGCCAACAGATTGCCTGGGGAAACCAGATTGGCAACCTGTCATCGTGTGTGTTCCGCACACGGCTGCTTCACAAGCTACCGGATGAATTCTTCCAGCTGGATTTTGCCGACTGGGAACTGGGAATAATGATGGCACGCATAGGGCCTATTGCTATGCTGCGCGAGCTCACTTCCACCTACCGCATCAACAGCAAGGGCCAGTGGTCTGCATTGTCGGGGAACGCAAAATTCGACTCACAAGTCCGCTCTCTCCACAACATACAGCCACTATTGCCGAGCTATTGCAAATACTACATACGCTCGTATGAGCAGCGACTATACTCAGGCAAGGGCATGCCGTTTAAGGTTCCGTTCAAAAACAGGCTCAAAGGGACACTGAAAAGGGCCCTGCATCTGCAACGGAACAGCAAATCAAAGAAATAGACTGAAACACACACCATCAAAAACACACTCATGAGCAAAAACATACTTGTATTGCCTGGCACATACTGGCAGATTGCATTGGTGGACAAGATACGCGAAATGGGACACCGGGCTTTTGTGGTGAATCCCGCACCCAACTCACCCGCCTTCAGCCATGCCGACGGACATCTGCAATCGGACATTTTCGACCGGGAGGCGGTCGTACCCTATGGGGTAGCAAACCATATTGACGCTGTGATGTCCGACCAATGCGACATCGCCATGCCCCTAATCGCAGAGTTGGGCAAAACATTCCATGTTCCCGCCATGGACCAAGAAACGGCGGCCCTGTATACAGACAAATACCTCATGCGGGAGTTTTGCCGCCAACATGGCCTACCCCATCCTGAATACCGCCTGTGCAAAACCCCGGAGGAGGCTATTGCCCTGCTTAAAGAGATTGGCAGACCCATTATCATCAAACCCCTTGACAGCAACGCCAGCCACGGAGTTTTCAAATGTACCTGTCCCGAACAGGTAAATGAGAAATTTGCCGAGTCACTGTCGTTCTCGCGAATTGAGAAATCAGTATTGGCCGAACGATACATAGAAGGCACTGAATTTACGATTGACTCGGTAAAGACCCCCAATGGCCATTTCGCGTTGGCCATCAGCCAGAAGAAACATTTCCCCCACAATCCTAATATTGCCAACGAATTGCTCTTTTCGCACTACAACCCAGACTTCGACTATGACCTGCTGAGGAGCGTCAACGACACATTTGTCAACAACACCAATCTCCAATTCGGGTTCACACATGCCGAGTACAAATATGAAAACGGGCAATTCCTACTGATAGAAATTGGAGCGCGTGGTGGCGGCAATATGATATCGTCAGCCATCACACAGTACATGTCCGGCTATGACACCTACCGCTACCTCATCGAATGCTCCACGGGAGACCTGCACAACGAGGACTTCTCCATTCGACCCGAGTACCGAAATCGCGCTGCCGTGCTCAAATTCTTCCCCACACCCAACGGGGGAGGGAAGGTGACAGCCATAGAAGGCATAGACTTTCTCGATAACGAGCCTGATATCAAACACTATAAATTCAACTTCTCTGTAGGTGACACCATTTGCAACGCTGTCAACGACTCAGCTCGAATCGGTTTCTATATAGCCGGCAGCGAAACAATGGACAAACTGCAAGAAGTCATGCGTGGGGTTGAGAAAAACGTGCATATCAAGGTACAATAAACATGAACTACATAGAAGAAGCACTCAGTCTCATAGACACTAATAAAATATCCACCACAGAGGTGGCCGACGTACTGGGAAAGACCGGACAAGTGGACGGTGTGCATGCACTGACAAGTGGTCAATTCCGAGCCGGCGAAGTAAAACTGATTTATGCCATAAATAACAGCAACTGGCATGTACACAAACAACTGGCAGAATCGGACGACATCAAAGACAAAATACTGTTCATCTATAACATCGACTGCGACCGGGCAATCTTTGGTGACTTGGTTAGCAAATACATCATGCTTTACAAAAGGGCAAAAGCCATTGTCGTAAACGGCAAGCTGAGAGACGCACACCGCCTGATAAAAGAGAAGTACCCCATCTGGCTGAACGATGTAAGCCCCATAGGTTGTGTCAACTACCCAAACGGACCCGATATCGAACCAGCCACACTCCAACAACTGAAAGACAAATACGAGGGCTCCATCATGGTATGCGACGACAGTGGGGTTGTAATGATACCCAAAGAAGCCATCAACGAGACCCTCATAAACAAGCTGAAATTCATAGAACTTCAGGAGGACATCTGGTTCTATTGCGTAGACACGCTAAAGATGTCCACCTTCGACACCGTTTGCGAGAAGAAATATCTCAAAGAAGATATTCTGGATCACCGGCTCATGTCCCAGTTCACTGAGCTGCAAAAGAATTTGTAATATGTCGGAAACTCCACTGGTAAGCATTTGTTGTCTGGCATTCAACCACGAGCCATTCATACGCCAATGTCTTGATGGTTTTCTGATGCAGGAAACAACATTCGGCATAGAGATTCTGATCCACGACGATGCCTCCACAGACAACACTGCAGACATTATTCGAGCATATGCCGATAAGTATCCGGACATCATATTCCCCATATACGAAACTGAGAACAAGTACTCGCATGGTTTCAAGGGGAAAATGGATATTGTATTCAACTATTCACGTGCCCGTGGCAAATACATAGCCTCGTGTGAAGGCGACGACTATTGGACTGACCCCCATAAACTGCAAAAGCAGGTGGACTTTATGGAAAGTCATCCTGAATACTCTGTATGTTTTCATCGCTGCCAGCACCTCAACACTTACAATGGCGCCATGACTGACGACAGGTGTGGGCGACTCTTCCGCGACGGAAAAGAAGGCATAGACATCACTGCCGATAGGTCTCTTGGCAACTGGATTACACAACCGCTCACGATGCTATTCCGCAGAGACTGTTTCGATCCCAACTGGCAGAAACAATATAAATACTATCGCGATATGCACGAGATATACCACCTGTTGAGCGTTGGAAAAGGCTATCTCTTTTCGTTTGTAGGAGGTGTTTACAGGTATCATGCAGGTGGCATACACAGTATGATTTCAAATGAGCAGTACTGCACAACTGCACTCCCCATAGACGAAGAGTTCTACCGCATCAATCGCACACGGGCTGCCAAGCGCAACTATCTGTTCACACTGCAGGATTGTATCAAATACTACACATCAACCGATAAGTGGAAAGCACTGGGCTATATCCTCAAACACTTCAAAGTTTCACACGACCTGCATCTGGCATACAAAGAAATAATACGGCTCTTTAAACACGCTACAAATGCATAACTCTTTCGAGAAAAACATATTGGCTCCTCTTTTCCACCAATTCGACATAGAGGCCGAACATGATGCCTTTTTTATTGACGGGCATGCATATACTTACAGGCAACTTGCCGAACGTACATCGGCCATACGTCACTTTGTACACAGCAAAGAGGACACATTTTTTGCCTTGGCCATAAACGACGACATTGACACATATGCCGCAATTCTGGCACTATGGATGGAAGGCCGTGCCTACGTACCCCTACACCCACTGCAACCTGTTGCCCGGAATATGGATATCATCCTACAAACCCAAGCCAACTGCATACTCCACTCCTCTCCAAGTTCTGCACTGACCGAGCAAGCTGCAAATCAACAACTCGAAACGATACACACACAACAACTGACCCATGCTGGCAACGGTCTAACCAAATGGGTGGACACACCCGACGACAGCCTTGCATACATCCTCTTCACCTCCGGCAGCACAGGTGTACCTAAAGGAGTATGCATAATGCGCGGAAATATCGCATCCTTTATCGATTCATTTTGGAAAACAGGTATAAGCATCAACCCATGCGACCGCTGCCTGCAGGCCTTTGACCTCACCTTCGACGTAAGCATACAGGCATTTCTCACTGCACTGTTGCGCGGAGCCTGTGCCTACACCATACCCTATGGGCAGGTAAAATACCTATATGCAGCCTCGCTCATCATGGAACATCATATCACCTTTGCTGCCATGGCTCCCTCAATGCTCACCTACCTGCGCCCCTATTTCGACCAATTGCAAGCCGATTCCCTCACCACCACCATACTCACAGCCGAAGCCTGCCCAATAGACCTTGTTCACGACTGGTTCTCGTGTGCCAAGAACACGGAGATATACGACTTCTATGGCCCGACAGAGGCCACGGTATATTGCACCTGCTATCATCTTGCACGAAAAGGCGACAACCTGTCCGCCAATGGCGTTGTTGCCATTGGGAAACCACTGGCCAATGTAACAGCCATAATAATTGATGAAAAAGGCAATGAAGTACTGCCGGGCGAAAAAGGCGAGCTGTGTATTGCCGGAAGCCAAGTGACACCCGGATACTGGAAAAACCCGCAAAAAAACGCAAGTTCATTCTTCACCCGCACAAATCAAGATATAACAACAAGATTTTACCACACTGGCGACCTATGTCAACTCACTCCCAGTGGCGACATATTGTATTACGGTCGCATCGACCAGCAGGCAAAGATACAAGGCTACAGAGTAGAACTGGGCGAGATAGAATTCCACGCTCGCAACTTCTACCAGAACCAATATCGTACCGTAGCATCGGCATTCCAAAACGACCGCGGTCTGACAGAAATCGCTCTCTTTATAGAAGCCGAGACAAAAGACAGCAACCAGCTTTCTCACTACCTTGAGGAACACGTCCCACACTACATGATACCCTCGCGTATAAAGTATGTACCCGTGTTCCCGCTTAACAACTCGGAGAAAATCGACCGTCCAAAACTGCTCACACTACTATAGCCGCCAGCAAATAACCATCAAGCACAATAAGCAATTATGACACGACAAGAAATCATAGAGAAACTTCAACCCATTGCACAAAACGTGTTTGCACAACCGAACATGGAACTGAGAGACGACCTGTGTGCCGCCAACACACCCACCTGGACCTCTCTCACCTTCACCCAATTCCTTACCGAAACAGAGAATGCGTTCGGCATCAAATTCAAAATAATGGAAATACTCCGGATGCAAACCATGGGTGCCATTATCGACAACGTCCTCTCTCACCTATCGGCATGAACCCAGCCCAACCGGAAATAAGGATATACACATGTAAGGAGCTTCGCGCATGGCTCAACGACAACCAGTCTACCAACAGGCTGTCGGAATCAGTCATAACGCCCACACGTGCCTATGCTATCATACACAACCCTTGGCTTAAGGACGACGACCCTGTTGTAGCTGCCCTATATATTGGAAAAGAATTGGCAGCCTTCACCGCATCGTTCCCCGACCAGATTGACGGGAAAACCTACCACTGGTTCAGCACACTATGGTGTAGCCCCAAACACCAGGGCAAAGGATATGGCTTGCTGGTAGTGGGCAGTTTGTGCGAAACATATGGCACAGAACTGTGTCTCGACATGTGGGGCGCGCCCGAAACTGTTGGTATATTCCAATACCTTGGTCACCAAACCACCACATTCCCCGAGTACCGGTTTGAACCCAAACACATAAAAAAAGACACCATCAAAGGCAAACTAGCCTATATTGCCAACCGCATACACCGCATACCTGTAGGGAAAAAGCCTCTAAAAACTTATACCCAGCACCCTTATACCATAAAGTATGTCAGCCATATTGACAGCGATACATACAACTTTATTAACAACCATTCCGCAGGCGACCTAATGCCCCGTAGCAGGGAAACACTTAACTGGATACTCGCTTATCACTTTGTCCACCGCAGCCCACTCACCGAATGCGAGCCGCAATCCAACCAATTCGACGACCGGGACTCTCGCTACTGGATGAGTGGTGTGCAAGTGTTCATCAATGGGATTCTGTCTGGGTTCTACATCCTGCGCAACGCCGACAGCGATCTGTCTGTCAAATACCTATACTTCGACCCCAAAAGCCGGGACTGCATATTCCATACCATTGCCCAACATATTGTGGCACTTGGCAATCCCAAATTCTCCACTCGCAACCCCCAATTAGCCCAATATATCGCCTCCTTTAACTGGTTTGACCGGGAGCGGATTGACAACATATCATTCTCCTATCCCAAGGAATTTGCCATACCCCCATCCGCCATATCACAAGGCGGCGACGGTGACGGCTTCGTATAAAACACTCAACATGATTCCCAAGATATTAAGGCACCTCATACATTTCTACAATCGCCTTCGGCTACGAAACCGCGATTTCACCCTCATTACCAACACATGCATCGGGGGGATAATGTATCATGAACTGAAACTCCGATTCCTCTCCCCTACCATCAACTGTGGAATCCGTAACCACGAAGAGTTTTTCACCTTCTGCCGCTATCTCGAACACTACCTGTCGCTACCCCTCGACTTCATCCCCTCACAATGGAAATACCCTGTAGCCGTACTGCACGGTGAACATGGCGATATCACAGTCTATTTCACCCACTATCATTCCCAGGCTGAGGCTCAAAACAAATGGGAAGAGCGCAAAAAAAGAGTAAACCCAAACAACACCATAATCCTAATGGACGGTGACAACTGCACCGAGCAACAGGTAAAAGCCTTCGACTCGCTGCCCCAAAAGCACAAAGTCATCATCACCATGACGGAATACCCTGAAATAAAGAGTGTATGGGCCATCACCCATCCGGACTATCGACAAGCCCAAATACTTGAATACGGACTGTGGAACCACACCATACGCTGGTATGAACTGTTCGACTACGTACACTTCTTCAACACCGGAAAAATTCGCAACAATGCACTATTCCACAATAAAAAGGAAAATCACCAAGCGGATTGACCACCTCTGTTTCAAACCCATAGAGGTGTTCGTATTCCATGCTGTGAGCGACCGTTTCGACCCCTCTCTGAACAACGAAGCAGACTGGTCTTCCACTGCCGACTTCAAAAAACGCATACAATCATACAAACAAAAATACACCTTCATCTCACTCGACCAAGCCTACCACCACCTGCGCCATGACTGCTTGCGGACAAAGAAAATGGCAGTGCTTACCTGCGACGACGGCTTTGCCTCCATCCTCTCCATCCTTCCCTTCCTCGAAAAAGAACAGGTACCCGTCACCCTCTTTGTCAACCCCAAATATCTTGACGGCACAAGTATCCGGCATAATTATGCACCAAATCCGCAATATATAACCCACAATCAGCTGTTCGCCATCAACTCCCCATGGGTCAAGATAGGCATGCATGGCTACGAACACGTAGATGCCACAAAACAGACACCCGAAGAGTTCACCGACTCAGTAGACAAATGCATCGAAATCCTCTCATCCCATCCATGCTACACACCCTACTTTGCCTACACATGGGGAAACCACAACAGCACCACCAACCGCATACTGACCGAAAAAAACATAGTGCCGGTACTATGTGACGGAACGGGAAACTACCGCTATCGCAAAGGCATCTCCCGCCGACCCATCGACAGCCACTACATAAAATAACGCTACAACCTCACAAAGGCAAACACATAAAAAAGATATGCCCATCCTCAGCCGGAAAGACCTGTACAACATACCCGGATGGCACACCCGGCGCCACCTAATCGTCATAGAATCTGACGACTGGGGAAGTATCCGAATGCCTTCAAAAGAGACCTACGAAGCCTTTATGGCAAAAGGGATACGCGTAGACAACGACCCCTACTGCCGCTACGACAATCTGGCCACAGCCAACGACCTGTCCAACCTGTTCGAGGTACTCACATCGGTCAAAGACAGCCATGGCCACCCCGCTGTTATAACCGCCAACGCAGTAACGTCCAACCCTGTATTCGACAAAATACGGGAATCTGAATTTAAACAATACCACCACGAGCCATTCACCGAAACCCTCGCACGCAGCCCCTTGCACACCAATGCCTTTGATATGTGGCAGCAAGGAATGGCAGCAGGAATCTTCCACCCCCAGCTACATGGACGCGAACACCTGAACGTAAAGAAATGGCTTCGCACCCTACAGCAAGGCGAACCCGCCACCCTGACGGCTTTCGACCTTGGCACCTTCGGTCTCACCCAAAATGCAGCCCCGTCCATCAAGGAATACTACATGGGAGCCTTCAACTCAAACAACGACGAAGACATAAACTCCTATGCCGACATCATAACAGAAGGCGCACAACTCTTCACCCAACTCTTTGGCTACACCTCCACCTCATTCATAGCCACAACCTATGAATGGAGTTCCAAAATAGAACCCATACTGACACAAAACGGCGTCAAATACCTGCAAGGCACCGTGTGCCAAAAAATACCCGTAGGCGACGACGAGGGAGTAATCCTCTCCCGTCGCTGTTTCCAAGGCAAGCGCAACCGCAACGGCCTCACCTATCTGATGCGCAACTGCTTCTTCGAGCCATCGACCAAGCCCAACTCCGACCAAGTGGCAGAGTGCCTGCACCACATATCCCTTGCATTCCGGTGGGGGAAAGCAGCCAACATATGCTCCCACCGGGTAAACTACATCGGTTCCATCGACCCCAAAAACACCGACCGGAACCTGCCGATGCTTCGCCAACTGCTACAAGAGATCATGAAACATTGGCCCGATGCCGAATTCATCACCTCCGACCAACTGGGCGACATCATCACAGCAAAAAAATAACCTCCCGCACACACCCGCAATGAATCCGACCGACATAGACATAAAAATATTCCGGGCACACCAAATACGCGAATGGCTGAACGAGGGTAACGAAATCGAGGGCTTGTCGGCCACAATCATAGCCCCCACAAGGGCACTGGCCATTGCAGCCAACCCCTACATACAAGACAACGACCCTATAGTGGCCGCACTCTACGTAATAGACGACAAGGGAATACACACTCCGGTAGCCTATACCGCCGCCTTCCCCGACATGATAAACGGAGAACGCAAATGGTGGTTCAGCACACTGTGGTGCCATCCCGAACACCAGGGAAAAGGCTACGCCCTGGCAGTGGTGGGCACCCTTGCCGAAGAGTACGGCCAAGGCAACTACTACGACTCCATCGGGGCGGCAGAAACGGTTGAAATATTCCGCTTTCTGGGACTCAACACCACCTATATTGACGAATACCGCTTCGGCTCCAAAGTCTACCCTCACGGCTGGCGGGGCAAGGCAAACCAACTGCGGCAACGCATACTCGCCTATCTGCGCACGGTAAACCCGAACATAAAGAAAGCCATAGGCCAGAACCCCTACAGCCTGCAATACACACACAACATAGACGACCCAACCTACCAATTCATCTGCCAACACTGCGAGCATGACTACTTTAAACGCACCCAACCCACGTTGAACTGGATACTGAACCATCCGTTCAAACAAAACACGCCGCTCAACAACAGGGTGAAAAAACCAAACACCTTTACCGACAGTGACAGCCGCTACTGGATAAGTGCCGTAAAAGTCTACGCCCAACAACAACTCGTCGGCATTTACATCCTGCGAAACTCCGATGCCGACCTGTCAGTCAAATACCTATACTACAATCCCGCCCACCGCGAAACGGTATTTGCCTCCATAGTGGAACACATAATCCGAATGGGCAACCCCTGCTTTGCAACACGCCACAAAGCATTGGCCGAATACATAAACACACTCCGCCTCTTCTCAAAAAAGAAGACCGTCCACGTCTCCTTCTCCTACCCCGACCCCTGCCCTGACCCATCCGCCATAAACCTGCAAGGTGGTGACGGCGACGGATTCGTATGATACCACCACCCCAATCCCGACAAACACAACACAGAACCCATACAGAGACATGCTAATATCCGTCATCACCATAAACCGCAACAACAGCGCCGGACTGCTCCAAACCATAGAAAGCGTTGCCATGCAAACCAGCAACGACTTTGAATACATCATCGTGGACGGCGCAAGCACCGATGGCAGCGTTGACACCATCAGGCAACACGCCTCCATGGAGAACCTCAAATGGATATCCGAACCGGACACCGGCATATACAACGCCATGAACAAAGGCATACGCATGGCAACCGGCGACTACGTCCTGATGCTCAACTCGGGCGACCGGTTCATCAACCCTGAAGTAGTGACGAACCTCGCCGCCGGACTTGCAAACAAAGCATATCCCGACATACTGTACGGCAACACCATTAACACCTGGCCCGACGGGAAACAACAAAAAGTGTCGAACCCCAACGCCGTGTACACCATGATGAGCTTCTACCTCAGCACCCTCGACCACGTAGGCACCTGCATCAAACGCCAACTCTTCGACACCGTAGGCATGTACAACGAGCAAATGAAAATATGCTCCGACTGGGAATGGTTTATGCAAGCCGTGGTATTCAAAGGCATAAAACCCGCTTACATAGACCTCGACACCGTCTACTTCGACATGACCGGCATAAGCGAGAGCGACGGGAAGAACCGCCAAATCATGCGCGACGAAAAAAGGAAAGCCCTCCAGCAGGCACTCCCCCCGGCCATATTGGCCGACTACGACAAACTCGGCAGCGACTACCGCATGCTTATGCGCCTGCGCCGTCACCCCTGGGCCTACCGCCTCACCAAAACAATCGAACGCATCCTCTTCAAAATCGAAAAATCGAAAAAATGAAATACTCTGTCATCGTACCACTCTACAACAAAGAACAATACATAGAACGCACACTGAAAAGCATCTTTGCCCAAACATGTGCCGACTATGAACTCATCGTGGTGGACGACGGCAGCACCGACCAGTCCTACAGCATAGCCTGCAAAACCGTAGGGACAGAGAACCCAAACCATCAGGTAATCACACAAAAAAACAGCGGTGTCGCAGCCGCCCGCAACAAAGGGGCCGCAATGGCCAAAGGCGACTACATCTGCTTCCTCGACTCCGACGACTGGTGGGAACCCCAATTCCTGCAAGAAATCGACCGGCTGACCACCGACTTCCCCGATGCAGGCCTCTACGGAACCTCATTCTACATAGTAAAAAACGGGCGCCGCCGGATAGCACCCATCGGATTTGACAACAACTTTGAACGCGGCTACATAAACTACTGCCAAACCTACGCACGCACCCTCTGCATGCCCATCTCGTCCAGCTCGGTAGCCATACCAAGGACACTCTTCAATCAAACCGGCGGCTTCCGCACACACCTCACACTCGGCGAAGACTTCGACCTATGGATAAAACTGGCCACCGCACACCCCGTTGCCATGGTCAACAAACCGCTTGCCAACTACTTCCAGGACCTTCCCCAAGGCACACGAGCCACCCGGCGCATCCACAACCCGCAGCAACACATGCTCTGGAACCTCGACTATCTGGCCGACAAAGAAGCCGCCAACCCCGACCTCAAACTCCTGCTCGACCTGTTGCGCTGCAGCGGCCTGCGCCGCTACTACCTCTCCACCGCCTATCACCAGCAAGCAGTGGAACAACTGGCCAAAATCGACTGGAGCCGCATGCCCCGCTCAGCCTACAAGCAATACCACAGCCCCCTGTGGATTCAAAGGGCAAAATACATGGCAAAAAACACTGCCTCAGCCATAAAGCAGCGACTCATACGACTCACCCGAAAAAAAGCCGCCTAATCCAGCCGATACTAACAAACCCTCCAACAGCCAACAATGCACCAAAAAGCCGGCCTCTGCCCCATCTCAGCCCAATCTTGCACCGCTCGTTCGTCTGCAGTTCTTCGAGAGTTCTTCGAGAGTTCTTCCATGCAAATAGAACAACTGCAATAAAACAGCCGAACACAAACCAAACAAGGAACGGCTCAAGAGGGGACAAGCAACGCACCAACAACAAAGACAAGACTGCACTGCCGACTGCCAATAACGCAGCCACCCGCCACGGACATGGCAATGCGACCAACTGAAGATTAATCCAACAGCGAGACAAAAACCGTCCAAGGCAAACCCACGTGTTCGCACCAACCGGACAACGCAGGGACGAAAGCCGGACAAACCCCAATAATAACAACCCTTATAAATCGAAACAACTTGATACCATTCTTCCCTAAACAAATATCATCCAGGGCAATCGTCATATATCTCATTGCACTTGCCACGGTAAGCCTTGTATTCGTAAAGCGCATGATGGGGCTTGACTTTATCATCATCGGCATAGCGTGGGTGGTGGTATTCTTTTTGCTCTCAAGCCGTTACTCCATCAAATGGGCAAACATCGAGGAGAAGAAGTTTGTACGGAAACTGTTTTGGACAGCCCTTGGATTCAGGCTGTTCTGGGTCTTGTTCTCGTATTTTTACTACATTCTCAAAACCGGGGTACCGTTTGAGTTCAACTCGGCCGATGCCATCGACTATCACTGGACCGCCCTGTGGTTTCTCGACATAGGCTGGAAGGAGACCCTGCAACGGTTGTCGCATTTCTCGGTCGGTGACATGGGCTACCCGTTCTACCTGACGCTCATTTACTACATATTTGGCCCCAATGTGTTGCTGGCCCGTGTGTTCAAGGCGCTGATGAGTGCCTTCACCGCAGTGCTGGTGTACAGGCTTACGAAAAGCACCATCAACGAGGCGACGGGACGGTTGGCGGGCATATTCTGCTGCCTTGCCCCGAACCTGATTATGTATTGCGGCATGCACTTGAAGGAGACCGAGATGATATTCCTGACAGTGGCCACCCTCGAACGGGCCAACCACCTGTTGCGTAGCCCGAAGATTAAGGTATGGGACGTGATTGTGACCCTGCTGCTGATAGGCAGTTTGTTCACTTTCCGTTCGGTGCTTGGCTCGTCGGCCGTGTTTGCGATTATCACAGCCATGGTCTTCTCCAGCACAGCCGTTATCGGACGATGGAACCGCGTAGTGCTGATTTCGTGGACGATATTGGCGGTTGCCGTGTTTGCGGGCGGCACCATAGCAAACGAGGCCGAGCAGCTGTGGCGAGGAAGAAACTACAACCAGACAGCCAAGCGCGACTGGCAGGTGAGAAAAGGCATGAAATGGGCCAAGTACGCCACCGGAACCGTTATGGCGCCCATGATGTTTGTGCTGCCTTTCCCCACCATGGTTGACGTCGACGGACAGTATAACCAGCAACTGATTAACAGCGGTAACTATGTCCGCAACTTTATGGGTATCTTCGTCTTGATCGGTATATTCTCGGCTGTGTTTGTACAGCGGAAATGGCGTGACTTCTCATTGATAGGTGCATTTGTGATAGCCTATCTGGGTGTTATCAGTGCGAGCGGTTTCGCCAATTCGGAGCGTTTCTTGCTTCCGGGTATGCCCATTTTGTTGATTATAGCAGCCTATGGCATCACACAGCTTGACGCGAAGAACTTCAAATGGGTGAAGGGATGGTATGCGATGGTGCTGTTGATGGCTGTGAGCTGGGCGTTCTTCAAGCTGGGTACGCGCAACATGTTGTAAATTGTTTAGACATTGTCATTATGCGAGTGGCTTTCTTTTTCGGGACTTTGAACCGGGGCGGCGCCGAGACACTGGTTTCGGACGTGCTGATGCAGAAGGGTTCGCTCCCTTTCGATGCCGTGTGTGTATACCGCAAGGAGGGGAAGTTGTCGGCGGCGTTTCATAAAAGCGGCGCACCGATGCTGCGGCTGCCCCGCAAGAGGAGTTGGGTGGTGTATGTGCTGCGGCTGAGGCGTTTGCTGAAGCGGGAGCATGTGGATATTCTCCACGCACAAACATCGCTGAACGCCATTGTCGGTGTGTTCTGTACGCTTTTCACACCTATCAAACTGGTGACAACGTTCCACGGGTTTGGCTTTGTCGGCTCGCCAAGGATACTGAAGCGGCTTGTGTTTCGCGGAAGCGACAGGATCGTCTTTGTGAGCGACTACCTGAAACAAGGGTTTGTGGAACGAGGCGTTTTCGGTTGTGAAAACAAATGTGTAGTAATTCATAACGGGATAAATTTCAGCAAGTTTAAAGATATTACCTATCACGGGAACACGGATGATCGGGTGAGGATGTGCATGGTGGGCAGTTTTGGTGAAGGTCGCAACCACCTGTTTGTTTGTCAGTTTCTTAATGCGTTGAGAGAAAAGGGGTGCGATTTTCATTTCACTTTTGTCGGAGCCGCCCGCGAGAGCGAGAGGGAGATATATGACAAGTGTGTGGATTACTGCCGCCAGCACGATTTGGAAAGGTATGTGACTTTTGCCGGGCTGCGCAACGATGTGCCCGAGCTGCTGAGCGAGATGGATGCCTTTGTTTATGCTACACGGCATGACAGTTTTGGCATAGCCGTGATAGAGGCTATCGCAGCCGGGTTGCCCACGTTTGTCAATGACTGGTGTGTCATGCAGGAGATTACCCACAATGGGCAGTTTGCCACACTGTATAAGACCGACGATATAAATGCACTTTGTGCACGGTTTGATGACTTTTTGGCCAACAGGCAAGCATATCGGCTACGCGCACGCGACAACGCCGAAGAAATACGCCGGTTGTACAGCATTGAACAGCACGTCTCGTCGCTTGCACAATGCTACAACAGCCTTTAGACGGGCTTTTTCCTTAGTAAGAAACTTAAAATCAAAACACAATGGCAATTCCTATAGTATCAGGCTGGTTGAGAAAAATAAAGAAGTTCAACCGGTGGACTGCCAAGTATATCAAGTCCCATGCGGGCGGCAAGCAGCACTCCAAGTGTTCGTATTACCTGACTTTCTTTTGGGCTTATTTCGTCAAGCATATTGGGCTCGACGAGTTGGGTTACTACCATTACATCGACCTTAGCCCAGAGGAGCGGAAACACTTGGTGCCGCGTCGCGAAAACCTTCGGTTTATACGGGCTGTCAACAACGTGACCGACACTTCGGTCCTGAGTGACAAGATGAAGTGCTACGCCCATTTCAAGGATTATTACAAAAGAGATGTATTGGCCGTTGCGCCCAAGGACGTCAAGTCGAAGGAGAGCAAGGATGCCTTTGTCGATTTTGTACACAGGCATGGGGTGATTATCATCAAGCCTATGTCAGAGTGCGAGGGTAAAGGGGTGCAGGCCATAGATGCAACGCGCCATAGCGAAGAGGAACTCAGAGCCATTTCGGAAGGGTACACCGAGGGTTACCTTGCGGAGGAGCGCGTTGAACAGAGTGCCTTCATGGCTGCCATACATCCTGAATCGGTCAATACGATTAGGATTAACACCGTGAGATACGGCAGCGATGTGGAGGTTTTGTGGCCCAGTTGGCGAGTGGGACAAGGGAAAGCGGTGGTGGACAACTACAGCGCCGGCGGCATATCGTTGCCCATAGACAAAGATAGCGGCACCACGTTGTGTGCGATAAGCAAAAACGGGACCCACTTTACCACACACCCGGACACCGGGGTGCAACTGGTGGGCATTCAGATACCCCGCTGGGACGAGCTGTGCGGACAGGTGAAACAGATGGCCCTGCGGCTTACGGATGTGGTGTTTGTGGGATGGGATATGGCTCTGACCGACAATGGCTGGGTGATGATTGAGGCCAATTACGAACCCGACAACAAGGCTTGGCAAATGACTTCGAAACAAGGCATTCGCAAAGACTTTGAGGTGATGAAAAGAAGATTGAAAGTTAAATAAATACAGCAAATGAAAATAGTCATTACTGGAGGAGCAGGTTTTATAGGCTCCAACCTTTGCGAGTATTTTGTGGAGAAGGGATATGAGGTCACCTGTTTGGACAATCTCTCGACCGGTTTCCATCGCAACATTGCTCCACTGTTGGAGAAGAGCACTTTCCACTTTGTAGAGGGCGACATACGTGACCTTGACACCTGCCGCAAGGTGGTGGAGGGTCAGGATGTGGTGCTACACGAGGCAGCACTGGGCAGCGTTCCACGCAGCATCAACGACCCCATCAATACCAACAGTAACAACATAGACGGTTTTCTCAATATGCTGGTTGCCGCACGCGATGCAGGAATCAAGCGTTTTGTCTATGCCGCCAGTTCCTCCACTTACGGCGACAGCAAAGAGCTGCCCAAGATAGAGCATAACATTGGCCGCCCACTTTCGCCGTATGCCATTACGAAGTATGTCAATGAGCTTTATGCCAACGTGTTTTCCAATCTGTACGGAATCGAAACCGTAGGTTTGCGTTATTTCAACGTGTTTGGCAGACGGCAAGACCCAAACGGGGCATATGCCGCCGTGATACCCCTGTGGGTGAAGGCTTTGATACGGCACGAGAGTCCATTTATTAATGGCGACGGGAGTTACTCGCGCGACTTTACCTATATTGACAATGTTATCCAGGCCAACGAACTGGCTGCGACAACACCGTCAGACACTTTGCGCGAAAGGGCATCGCTGTACAATATGACTTTGCCTGCCAATGCTCCTATTGATATGGTGTTTAATGTGGCATATGGCGGCAATACCACCTTGCTGGACCTATTTGACTGTCTGCGTGAGAACTTATCGAAGTTTGACCCTGAGATAGCCAAGATAGAGCCCACTTTCAGAGCCAACCGGGCTGGCGACATACCCCACTCGCAGGCCTCCATACTCAAGGCCCAGCGGGTGTTGGGATACAATCCAAAGTTCGATGCCCGCAGCGGCTTTTCGGCAGCATGCCAATGGTATTGGGAGAATCTGAGATGAAAGTACTTTTTGTAGCCAGCGGCAACAAGTCGGTAGGCACGGTGAGTGCCTTTGTGCAGGCCCAGTTCAATGCACTTAAGGAGCAGGGGCTGGAGATGTCTTTATATCCCGTAATTGGGAAGGGATGGAAAGGGTATGCAAAACATATTCTTGCTTTGAGAAAGCTCATTAGGCGGGAGAAGCCGGATATTATCCATGCCCACTATTCTGTATGCGGGCATTTGGCCGTTTTGGCATCCTTGGGACTACGGACCAAGGTGATGGTGTCGATTCTTGGGAGTTTCCCCCCCGGCAGATTCAAGTTTAAGACCCAACTGGTACGCTTCTGCATAGACCATGTGTGGGACGGAGTCCTGGTGAAGTCAGAAAGGACCCGCAGCCAGTTGGACAGGCAAATTCCGGTGGTCCCCAATGGAGTTGACTTAAGCATGTTCAATATCCGCCCCATGGAAGAGGCTCGGAATATTGTAGGATTTGAAAAGGGAAAGCGATATATCGTTTTTGTATCAAATCCTGCGCGCAAAGAGAAGAACTACCCCTTGGCTAAGGCGGCTGTGGATTACCTGCAGGATGACAACGTGGAATTGGTTCCCGTGTACAACAGGCCTCACAACGAAGTGGTAGACTATATGTGTGCTGCTGATGCCCTGATTATGACTTCGCTGAATGAGGGGTCGCCCAATGTGATAAAGGAGGCTATGGCGTGCGATTGCCCGATTGTGGTTACCGATGTGGGTGATGTCCGCTGGGTGACGAAAGGGGTGGACGGCACATATGTGGCAGACACTTTTGAAGTTGAAGAGGTAGCCTCACTGCTGAAGAAAGCATTGGATTTTAATAGCCGGACACGGGGCAGGGAACGGATAATGAAACTGGGACTCACCAAAGAAGAGGTGAGCAGCCGATTGATAGCTATTTACAACAACCTGTTATCATGTCACTAAAACATCAATTCTACGAGAATGTCATTCTGACATTGGGAGACGTGTTGTCGCGTCAACATGTTCGGCGTGATTTGAATTTCATCCGGAAGGCTTCACATTGGAGTGAACAACAGGTTATGGATTATCAGCACCAGCGCTTGCGTGCCCTGGTGAACTATGCAATAGAGCAAGTGCCTTACTATCGCAATTTGGGGATAGCAAAAGACAGCATCAGAACGATTGAAGATTTGGCAAAGCTGCCCATTGTAAGCAAACAGGTGATGCGAGACAAGGGTCAGTCGCAATTTGTGGCTGCCGGTTATCCTGCATCGCAGAGAAGCCTGTCACATTCAAGCGGGTCGACTGGGGAGCCTTTTGCTTACTATGTTGGGGCTGAAGCCAAGTCGATGAACACTGCAGTCAAACTTCTCACATGGATGGATGCCGGGTATAATTTAGGCGACCATTACATCAATATAAAGAATGCCGGTCGAAAGGGAAAGCTGAAAAAGTTACAGGATAAGGTAAACAACTGCACATGGCTGAGTTTTTTTGATTTGGATGTTGAACATATAACACGTATCCTGAAGCAGATTGAAAATGAGAAGCCGCTGTTTATAAGATCTTATCCTGCTCCGCTGTACCTGCTGGCTTTGCACCGCAACAAGTCGGGTGAGAATGAATATCGCCACCGCCCCAAGAGGATTTTCACCACTGGGAGTAATTTGACAGACCAGATGCGTGAAGAAATTGAGAGAGCCTTCGGTTGTGATATTATTGACTCGTATTCGTGCGAGGGGACTGCAGACACCTACGAAACCACAGCCCATGATGGATACCACCTGGCCAAAATATATGGCATCACTGAGATACTGGACGACAACGGCAATCCTGTGACAGATGGTATTGGGCGTGTGGTTAGTACAGACTTATGGAATATGGCACAACCGTTCATCCGCTATGATACCAAGGATTTTGTAGAACTAAGGAATGGCGTAATACATCGCATAGTGGGAAGGGAGAGTGATATGATAGCTGATGTACACGGACACCGTTTAACGGTTCATAGTTTTAACGGATACTTTAACGGCAAAGGGTTAGAGCCTGGTTTGGTTTCTGGATTCCAAATAGTATGCCACAAAGACCAAACAATTACATTCCGCATTGAGCCTACTGCCCTCTTCAGTCAGTCTGCAGAACAGAAGATAATATCCTATTGGTCGAACGAGCTTGGTTGCAAGGTTAGTGTTCAGATTGTGGACAGCCTACCCCTTATGAGAAATAATAAAAGAGCTGTCATTGTCAATGAGGCATGATTAACTATTGTATGATACAGGTTCTTCATCCAGTGTTCGACATTTGTATTGACAAACACAAGGCATTCCTTCACGTATAACTCTTGTAAAGCACTTAAATACAAGATACTTGTACTAAAAACCATTGTAAATATCTTTTAGAAAATGTCAATTGTACAGCATCGTTCAATAAAATCTATAGTCAAGGGAATATGGACACATTCGCTTTCTATTCTAACGATGTTCACATTCCCCTATCAAGTGACCGTGGCCTGCCACCGGCTAAGGGGTGTAAAGATTGGAAAGAAATCGCATGTGGCAAGAGGTGTAATCCTTGACGACCGAAACCCTGAACTAATAGAAATAGGTAAAGGAGTGGCTATCACTTCCGGGGTAATGATTCTATGCCATCAGCGAGACCTAAGCAATTATCGACCGGGTATGTATGCCATGCATTGCCCCTTTAAAGAGGGTCGCGTGGTGATAAAAGACGGTGCACACATAGGCATCGGGGCAATTATCATGCCCGGCGTTACAATTGGAGAAGGAGCCATTATAGGAGCCGGAAGCGTGGTGACACATGATATTCCGCCATACTGTGTAGCTGTGGGCTCACCCGCCAAGGTTATACGGACATTTACAAATTCAGACAATGAAATCCATAAGACATGAAATACTTCTTTGAACTCAATCATCCAAAACACTATTACCAGTTCAAATATATCATGCAATCGTTAAGAGAACTGGGACATGAAACCATTGTTCTGGCAAGAGACAAGGACGTATTGCTGAATGTTCTTCAAGAAGAGCAAGTACCGTACATTATATTCGGAAAGCACCGGAAGAACATGTGGTCAAAGGTGATTGGGACAGTTGGCTTAATGTTCAACTACATAAAGATAGCTCGCCGTGAACGACCCGATGTTATTGTTTCAAAGGCCTCATGGTACGGCACAGCAACAGCCAAACTATTAAAAATAAAGTCAGTCATATTCCCTGACTCAGAAGTAGTGGCTGTAACCAACAAGTTTGTGGTACCCATATGCACTAAAGTGGTCACCCCCCAGCCGTTTAAACTAAACTATGGCAAAAAGCATTGCCGCATGTCCGGTATATTTGAAGACTGCTACCTGTCACCTGCAGTATTCACTCCCAATCCAGAAACAATTACACGATACAAACTCAAACAGCCCTATGCCATACTCCGTTTTGTAGGCTGGTATGCAAACCACGATGTGGGGAACTCGGGATTCAACCTTGACCAGAAAAAAAGGCTTGTAGAAACATTGTCAAAGTATGTAACCGTATATATCTCATCAGAAAAGCCTTTGCCTGAGGACTTGGCGGTTTACAAGCTACCAACACCGGCATCAGTCATTCACAATGTGCTGAGTTATGCCGACCTCTATATAGGTGACTCGCAAACCATGGCTGCAGAAGCAGCACTGGTGGGTACACCGGCCATACGATGCAACTCTTTCGTCGGTCCAAACGACATGTCAAACTTTATCATGCTCCAGGATACATACGGAATGCTCTTCAACATAGCAAATCCCAACGATGCAATCGTTCAGGCAGAAGAGCTGGCCAAGCACTCGCGCAAAGCCGAGTGGATACAAAAGAGAGAGCAGTACTACACCAAGACAGGCGACATAAATGCAGATATAACCAAACTGTTGACCAATCTATAACATGGACTTTACAATTCATAAATACCAGCAGCTCTTAGATGCCCTCAAAGACAGCGGCATCACTTTCAAACTGCGTCACGATGTCGACCTTAAGCCTCTTAACTCGCTCCGCACCGCTAAGATTGAACACAGCAAAGGGCTTTCTGCCACTTACTATTTCCGATGTGTACCCGAAAGTTACGACAAGGAGATTATATTAGAAATCGCTAAGTTGGGTCATGAAATAGGCTATCACTATGAATCCCTAACCACATGTCATGGGGATATCGATGCTGCCTATAAAGATTTTACTCAAAATCTGCAATTACTGCGACAGTTGGCACCCATCCACAGCATCTGCATGCATGGGTCACCACGCAGCCCATGGGATAGTCGTGACTTATGGAAAAGATACGACTACCGCTCTCTTGGCATAGATCATGAACCCTATTTTGACACTGACTTTTCGAAAACCCTATACCTAACTGACACCGGGCGTCGATGGGATGGCTTCTATGTTAGCCTACGCGACAAAATTCCCCAATACCAAGAGTTATGGGAGAAGCAGGGTCTGGTGTTCCATACCACAAACCAGATTATCTCACAACTACAGGAACCACAATCTGTTTTACGCCAATCTGGACTATCCCTGCTCATCACCACCCACCCACAACGATGGAATCCCGTCGGGTTGAAACACCTTATGGAATATGGCTCACAGGGCATAAAAAACATTGTTAAACAAATAATGGTTCAACACAACAACAAAAATAACAACCGAGGCAATAATTGACAATCATTATCGTTAATCAAAATACACACTTATAAGCTCATGAAGACGATTTATAAATTATCATTGGTTGCACTTTGTGCAACATGGGCATTCAGCTCTTGCGTGACGCCCAGCCAAGTCAACTACCTACAAGACATGAGGCATGGTAGCCAGATTGAACTTGAAAACAAGTTCCAAGCCACCATCTGCCCTTACGACGAACTTGACATTTATGTATTCGGCACAAACGAAGATGAACAACTTATAAAACCATTCAACATTGGGACTGGCCTCGGCTCCTCGAATGCCTCAAGACGGGGAGCTTATCTGGTAGATGTCAATGGCAATATCCAATTCCCCATACTGGGCGAGATTCATGTGTCAGGACTTACCCGTCTGGCTCTACAGGATACCATCAAGCACATGTTGGAAAGAGGAAACTACCTAAAACAGCCAGTCATCATGGTTAGGTTTGCCAATTTCAAAATATTCTTCTTGGGTGCAGAAGGTGGAAAATCCATCACCATCAGTAATGAACGATGCACATTCCTTGAAGCTTTGGCACTAAGTGGTGACCTCAGCATCTACACCAACCGAAACAAGATAGCCGTTATGCGCGAAGTGGACGGAAAAATGGTTATGCGATACCTTGACCCTCGCTCTTCATCCGTTTTCCAAGACCCCTTCTTCATGCTGCAACAAAATGATTTTATCATCACACAGAACTACAACACCGCCACCACACGCACCGAAGCCCGTAACTTCATTGGCATGTGGGCTGGCACCATTATGTCCACCATTACTTTGGCACTTACCATTATAAATCTTGCAAATAAAACCAAATAAATCCTATGGAAAACAATACAAATAACACCACCCAGACCAATCTATCGTTCCTTGACGATAAACAGTCAGTATCATTCCATATCAAAGACCTCGTATTCTTGTTGCTGCGCAACATACATTGGTTGCTCCTCTTTGCACTGTTAGGCGGAGTTATCGCCAACGTCGTCACACGCCGACAAGAAAAAATCTATGAGAGTAATGCTAAGATACTTATCCGCGGCGGCAATGACGTCGGTGTTGCAGACAATAACATGCGCGAGCTGTCTATCCGCTCCACGTTGGGACTTCAGTCATTCTACTCCAGCACTATCTACAATGAGATAATGATTCTCACCTCAAAAACCACTATTCAAAAAGCCGTCGAAGACCTGCACCTCAACATTTCCTATACCACCGAAACCCGCTTCACTCACCGTGAAAAGGACCTTTACAACACATCTCCTATCGAAATAGAAATGGCGGATGACGACTTGCCCCTTCCAAGCCATCTCGTAGTCAAAATTCTTGACGACAATCATGCACTTCTTTGCCGCAACGGACACCCTTCACTCTTTATACCCTTTGGCAAAGTAGTCATCACTCCCATGGGTAGAATCATCGTCAATAAAACATGGGCTTTCGAAAACTCCTACATCGGTCAGGAAATCACAATGAGAAACCACGATGTGGCCTCCGTTGCAGCATATTATCGCTACCGCCTCAATGTGCAACGCGATAGTGAAAAAAACACCATCCTGAATCTTTCCATGCGTGACACATCTCCCCAACGTTGTGCCGACTTCATCAATGCTGTAATCCGTGTATACAACGATGGTGCCGTAAACGATAAAAAGCGCATCATTTCCGATACTTATAACTATATCAATGAGCGCATAAATATCATCAGTGGTGACCTTGATGCACAAGAGTCTGCGATGGCAAACTACCGTAGCAGCAACGATGTAGTAACCTCCAGTTCGGTAAGTGAACGCTATATTTCTGAAAGCATAAACTCGAGCAGCCAGATTATGCGCATGCAGGATGAATTAAACATGGTGCGTTCCCTGCTTGACGCAATCCGTGTAAGTGACGGTTCAAGCATAATACCTGTCGGCTCCATCACAAACGGAGCAATCATTTCATATCTTACCAATTACAACCAACACGCCCAAGAAGTGGCCCGCTACATAGAACTTGGAACAACCAACAACCCTGTAGCAGTCCGCGCAATAAACAAACAAAAACAGCTCCTCCAAGATTTGGCCAGCATGACAGAAGGCTACATCGCATCCATCGAACAGAGAATCATAAGCGAACGTAGCTTAGGCAATACCGCCACCGCAAAAATGCGGTCTGTGCCTCAAAAGCAAATCTATCTTGAAGGCCTTGAGCGTAATCAAAAAGTCAAGGAACAACTATATGTCTCTCTACTCTCTCGTCGAGAAGAACTCATGATCAGCCAACCCTCTCTTGAAGGGTTAGCAAAAATCATTGACGAAGCCAGGGTAAACAAAAGTCCTGTGGCTCCGAACACCGCACACATGACACTCGTTGGACTACTTATTGGTCTCGCAATCCCCATTTTATTCTACATACTCCGCCGTCTCTTCGACACTCAGGTAAAAACATATGCTGACATTGAAACTTCCACCACAGTTCCTTTCCTCTCTGAAATTCCGGCACTTCCGCCCGATGAAACCCGAAATATTGTAATTACTGAGAAGGAAAGCAACGGCATAGCAGAATCATTCCGCCACCTACGAGCAAAGATAGAATTCCTCGGAGGCAAAACAGGCGAAGCCAAGGTATTGATGTTCACTTCACTTGTTCCCGGTTCCGGAAAGACATTCACCACAAGTAACTTGGCGGCAAGTATTGGTCTCACCGACAAGAAAGTGCTAATCATAGATATTGACCTTCGAAAAGGATCGCTCACACGCAAATTCTACAATCGCCACAAACCCGGCCTTGTAAACTACCTGACCGAAAAAGAAGACAACATCGACAACCTCATACTACACGATGTTGTAGCACCTGGTGTAGATTCCATCTTCTCCGGCCCTATTCCCCCCAACCCAGCCGAACTGCTTGGATCTCCTCGTTTTGATGAACTATTCAATATTCTCCGTCCCCGATACGACTTTATCATCATTGATGGAACACCTGCCGGCATGGTTGTCGACACTGATATCGTCAAACGTGTTGCCGACCACACATGTTTCATGATTCGTGCACGCAAATTCGACAAACGCATGCTGCTTGACATCGAACGTCTCTATCAAGAGCATGCTTTCCCGAACATGTGCACCATCCTTAACGATGTGAAATACGATAAACAGCCTCTCTATGGACGTCAATATGGTTATGGCTATGGATATGGCTATGGTTACGGCTATGGATACGGATACGGCTATGGTTATGGATACAGCTATGGCGACGATCCCAAAAACGGGCAATCCGTTTCAGACAAAACAAAGAAGAGCAAATCCAAAGGATTATTCCGGAAAAAGTAATAACAGTTATCCAACAACAAAAAGCCGCTGCCCTTTTACAGGACAGCGGCTTTTTATTATTTTACCATAGCACAGGCTTAGGCATTATCATCGGTGGTTTGTGTATCATTTGTCGTCCGCTTTGAATTGAATGCTCCAAGTTGACGCATCAAATAGAAATAGAATCCTATCATCAGAACACAAATCATAATGTTTCCAATGCCGACGTAGGAACGGTTAAGAAAAAGCATTGGCATCAAGACCAATAGCAGTTTGGCCAATGTATAGCAATGGAAACCATTTTTGCGCACTCTCCACATAAGCACCAAACCCACCACCGAAACAGCATCAAGTACCGCAATAAGAAAATAGTACCACTGAGGTATAGCCAATGAACGTTCCAACAATATGCCCCATTCTTCAGGAAAAGAGTCTGGGTGACTTGCATACCAATTAGACATCCAGGGGAGAGCCAATCCACTTACAATTTCGCTTACCAGCGACATGCCAGTATAAATAAAACTAAGCACCAACAAGACGTGTAATGAACGAATGTTGGATTGATATTTCTGATCTTCCATTCTAACTAACGATTACCACAAATTATAGTACCATAGCCATCTGCTGTTGAAGTTTCTGGGCTTCTTCTCTGGCGCGATCTGCAAAATCCATACCATTGGATGCATAGATAATACCCCTTGACGAATTCACCAATAAGCCACAATCGCGTGTCATTCCATACCGGCAAACCTCCTCAAGGCTTCCGCCTTGTGCTCCCACTCCTGGAACAAGCAGAAAACTGTCTGGCACAATGGCTCGCACCTGAGTTAGCATATCCGCCTTTGTTGCGCCCACCACATACATCATATTGTCAGGTGTACCCCATTGTTGGGATGTCTCCAGCACCTGTTCATACAACTGTCTCCCTCCAGCCAAAGACAAGGATTGGAAATCGGCCGAGCCCTTATTGGAAGTAAGAGCCAATAGGATTACCCATTTCTCATCATATACAGTGAAAGGCTGCACCGAATCTGCACCCATATAAGGTGCTATCGTGAGAGCATCAAAGTCAAAATCCCCCTGTGGGTCAAGAAAAGCCTTGGCATACTGCTGCGAAGTGTTGCCGATATCGCCGCGTTTGGCATCTGCTATGGTAAAGACTGGCTGGTCCAAACTATGCAGATAGTCCATTGTCTTCTTGAGCTGTACAAGTCCTTCAATCCCCATAGCCTCATAGAAAGCAAGGTTCGGTTTATACGCCACGGCATAGTCAATCGTAGAGTCTATGATAGCCTTATTGAATTGGAATACCCCGTCCTCAACTTCACGCAAATGAGCCGGCATCTTGTTTTTATCAACATCGAGCCCCACACACAAAAACGAATGGCGGGCATATATAAGTTCAATTAGTTCTTGTCTTGTCATAATATTATTGGTTTTAATTAATTATGCTGTTACTTTGTGAAACTTCTCGGTAAGTTGCTGCGAGGTTATGTTACCAAGGTGGTCATCGGATACAATCCTGCCATGATTGATGATTATGGCACGGGTACACATCGCTTCCACCTCTTGCATAATATGGGTGGAGAGTAGCACCACCTTATGTTTACCTGCATTCTTTATTACTGAACGGATTTCCTCAAGCTGGTTGGGATCCAACCCTGTAGTAGGCTCGTCAAGAATAAGTACCTTAGGGTCGTGGATTAAAGCCTGGGCCAATCCTACCCGCTGGCGGTAGCCTTTTGACAGCTGGCCTATGCGCTTATTGCTTTCTGGGGTCAGTCCCACAAGGTCTATCATCTCTTCCACTCGCTCCTTACTGTTCTTAATGCCATATATCCCGGCCGAAAAGCGTAAAAACTCCCTCACAAACATTTCAAGATACAGCGGGTTGTGCTCGGGCAGATAGCCTATCTGCCGCCGAACAGACAAAGGGTCGTCATAAATACTGTGTCCGCACACCGTGGCCTCACCTTCGGTAGGGGGTATGTAGCAGGTCAGTATCTTCATGAGTGTAGATTTGCCTGCCCCGTTGGGGCCAAGCAAACCCACCACCTCTCCTTCTCGTACTGTAAAACTTACGTCATCGAGGGCGCGTTGGCCATCGTAAATCTTAGTAATATGTGTTACTTCTATCATCGTTGTTGCTCTTTACTATAGTTTATCGGTTTTCCAGCATCTCTTTAGCCTTTTGGAGCGAAATGCGTTCTCCGTCGCAAAAGGCTACCACAAAGGCATCATTAAATCCTTTGTCCCTCACCTCTTTCTGGTAATTTGCCGCCTCTCGAGCGGTGGCAAATCCACCTGTGGTGTAACAATACGTGCCTTTCTGTAGGTAATAATCATAATCGGTAATGCCCTTAAACTCTCGCGAGTTAGGCTTCAATTCCTTGCCACTGGTCATGAACTGGACCTTGTAAATAATGCCCTTTGCCTTCGCTGGCGTGCCAGTCTGTGGAGTCTCCACCTGCTGTGGAGCAGCCTGCTCTGGCTCCTTCACCTTAGGTTCGTCCAAAGGCAGAGGAGGTTCCACTTGGGTCTGGGCTGTGGAAGGTACGAACGTGGTGGGTTGGTCGGCTGTAGGAGCCTCTTCAACCTTTACCACAGGGGCAACCGGAGCCTTTGGCTCCTCCTTTTGTGGGGCAACCGGCGGTGTGGCTACCTCACGTGCACCCTTCTTCGCTGTCTTATCTTTATATCCCTTCAATTCTATCTTCAAATTGGCAGGAGCCTTCACCCCCTCAACAGAACTTTTATAATTTACAAAAGCCTTGAAGATACACGATACGATAGTAGCCTGTCCTTCGTCCGACATCATATACAACTCCTCCTCGGGATTACTGATAAAACCAACCTCTGTCAACACAGCAGGCATAGCCGTTTTATAAAGCACAAAAATCTCTGCCTGCTTCACACCCCGGTTTATCGTCTTTATGGCCGAACGGTACTGGTCTTGAATATATCCGGCAAAGTCCAAACTCTTGTCCAGATATGCATTCTGGTACATGGCAAACATCACATAGCTCTCTGGACTATTGGGGTCAAATCCCTGGTAATCGCTATTGTCCTTGTAGTCTTTTTCCAACAATATGTCCGCATTCTCCTTCTTTGCCACCTCCATGTTGGCCTTGCTTTGCGAAAGACCCATCACATATGTTTCCACACCAGTGGGCGTACTGTTGGTATAAGAGTTACAGTGTATTGAAATAAAGAGGTCAGCCTTGGCCTTATTGGCTATACGGGCGCGCTCGGCAAGTGTAATGTCCACATCTGTGGTCCGCGTATAAATCAGCTTAACATCGGGGTAATTGTCCTCAATCAGCTTCCCCAATTTCAATGCCATCTGGAGGGTGAGTGTCTTCTCCTGGCTTTTACGTCCTACAGCACCAGGCTTGTCTCCACCGTGTCCGGCATCAATCACCACAGTTTTCACCTGTCCGGCATGTTTTTTTTGAGAAAAAACTGCACCATTCACACAGGCCAGCACAATAAAAAGGCAAAATAAGCGTTTCATTTTCAATAGTATCTTTAATATTTTTTTGTATTGGGCAAAAAGTTGTTATCTTTGCAAATTCTTTTGCAAAGATACGAGTAAAATCGGAAAGTGAAAAGATTTATGCGGAAACTTTTGAACATCTGTTTGTTAGTCATACTCATTGGACTTACAGCAGAGGCTGGTGCACAGAACGATTCTGTGCCCCTCACCCCTCGTGTTCCCGCACTTCAAACCATCTTGTCCCGCCAGCCGGACAGCCTTGCTTCCCCGGCCGACACCTCACACTCCCTCGACAGCACAGCAGCCATCCTCGATTCGCTGCTCCACCCCGACACCGCTGCCGCCCACATGCCGTCCATTCCCAACTCACCTAACGCCATCACCAGCATCGTCCACTATTCCGCCACCGACTCGATAGCAATCGACATCAACAAACGTAAGGCACAACTCTACACCAAGGGTGTCATTGAGTATGACGGCATGGAACTCAAGGCCAACGATATTCGTGTAGACTTCAACCAGCAAACACTCTCCGCCCGACCCGTGTCGGACACAAGCGGAAATCCCAGCGGTCGCCCATTCTTCAAACAAGGTGAAGACGAATACATGGCCGACACCATCGTCTTCAACTACAACACACGCAAAGGCATCATCTCAGGAGTCATCACCCAGCAGGGCGACGGCTTCCTGCACGGCTCGCGGGTGAAAAAAGTGAGCGACTCCGTCATGTACCTCAACGGCGGACAATACACCACCTGCAACTACAGCCATCCCCACTTCGCCATCAATTTCACCCACTCCAAACTCATCACCGGCGACAAGATATTCACCGGCCCCGCCTACGTCACCATCGAAGACATCCCAACTCCACTCGTACTGCCTTTTGCCTTCTTCCCCATGTCGCACGACCGCACCTCCGGCATACTCATGCCCAGCTACGGCTGGATGAACAACCGCGGCTACTACCTTAAAGACGGCGGCTACTACTTCGCCATCAACGACAACATCGACCTCTCGCTTATTGGTGAAATCTACACCAACCTCAGCTGGGCTGCCGAAGCAAAGAGCAACTACTATGTACGCTACAAATACAAAGGCAACTTCGATATCCGTTACGGCATCACCAAAGAAGGCATTCCGGGCGACAGCGCCACATTCCAAAAATTCAGCGACTTCAAAATCGCATGGCAACACGACCAGGATGCCAAGGCCAATCCCCACAGCCGCTTCTCCGCCAACGTAAACCTGCAGAGCCGCAACTACAACAAAAACACCACCAACCGCAACGACTACTTCAACAGCACCACCACCTCCAGCATCTCCTACACCGCTCGGCTGGGCAGCTCCCTCAACCTTGCCGCCTCACTGCGCGAGTCCTACAACGCCCAAACCGGACTCATAAACATAAAACTCCCCTCGCTCTCACTCAGCTCCACCACCTTCTACCCCCTACGCCGCAAAGAAGTGTCAGGCTCCTACCGCTGGTACGAAAACATATCGCTCTCCTACTCCTTTTCAGGCGACAACAACATCACCGCCCAGGACTCCGACCTCTTCAAACTCGCCACCCTCAACCGCATGCAATACGGCATCCAACACACCATACCCCTCAGCGTCTCGCTCAAAGTACTCAAATACTTCAACTGGACCAACTCCGTCAACTACAACGAACGCTGGCACTGGTCCACCATACGCAAAAACTACGACACCATCACCAACACCCTTACAATCGACACCGTCAGAGGCTTCCGCGCCAACCGCGAAGTAAGCTTCACCTCCTCCCTCTCCACACGCATATACGGAATGTTCAACTTCAAATACGGCCCCGTCAAAGCCATCCGCCACGTCATCAACCCATCCGTATCCTTCAACTACCATCCCGACTTCGGCAACCCATCCCTTGGGTGGTGGCAATCCTACACCGACAACACCGGCTACATTCACCGCTACTCCATCTTCGAGCAGAGCCTCTTTGGCGGTCCGCCCGACGGACAGTCCGGACGCCTCGCACTCAGCGTAGGCAACAACCTCGAAATGAAAGTGGCCGACAAAAGCGACACCGTCACCGGAACCCGAAAAATCACCCTGCTCGAAAACCTCAACCTCAACATCAGCTACGACCTCGCAAAAGACTCCCTTCGATGGTCCGACCTCACCGTGTCCGGCCGCACCACACTCTTCAAAAACCTTGTTCTCAACTACTCCGGCTCCTTCAGCCCCTACTATATTGACGAAGACGGCCGCAAACACAACCAATTCATCTGGCAAACCGGACAAAAGAAACTCCTCCAAAAAAACAACTCCACCTGGAGCACACAAATATCCTACAGCATCAACAACAACACCTTCGACCCCAAACCCGACAGCAAAAAAAGCAAATCGCAGGCCGAACACATCGTCGCCCCCGTCATGCAATCGCCCTACAACTACAACCCCGCACTACTCCTTGGCACCTACGCCGACTTCACCATGCCCTGGAACCTCTCGCTCAACTACACCCTCAGCTACGTAAGCTCCTACGTGGCCGCACAATACAACTTCAAAAACGAAATCATCCAAACCCTCAGCGTCTCAGCCAACGCCGACATCACCAAGAACTGGCGCGTGGCCGTATCCACCGGCTACGACTTCGTCAACAAAGGCCTCTCCTACACATCCGTCGACATCTACCGCGACCTACACTGCTGGGAAATGCGTTTCAACTGGGTCCCCTTCGGCTACTACAAAAGCTGGAACTTCCAAATCAACATAAAAGCCAGCAGCCTCAAAGACGTGAAATACCAAAAGCAACGCTCCTACCAGGACAACCAAGGCTACTACTCCTACTAAACCCTGCAAACCATATAAACCCCATCCTGCCCATCAACAAAAAACACCGCACCATGACCGAAAAGCTCTACCACACCATCGGCGAAGTGGCACGCCTGCTCAACGTCAACCCCTCGCTCCTCCGTTTCTGGGAAACAGAATTCCCCTCACTCCAGCCCCACAAAAACAAAAAGGGCACACGATTCTACACCGACGACGACATCCAACAGCTTCGCCAAATCCTCCACCTCACACGCGACTGCGGCTACACCCTCGAAGGTGCCCGCGAACAACTGCGCCTCGACCACAAACTCGACGACAAAATGCAGCTTATCCGCACCCTCACCGAAACCCGCCAATTCCTCGCCTCGCTGAAAGAATACCTATAACCCCCCTCAACAAACAGACACAAAAGCAAATGTCCGGAACAGCACACCTGCCATTCCGGACATTTGCCTAACCCAGTATAACCCCGCCGCGTCAGCCAAGCACAGCCTTGAGCTCCGCGTCGTTGCGATAGGTCATGCGGCGGAAAAGGTTCTCCTCATCCTTTTGGCGGGTAATGCGCACCTGGTCGGCCACATACTGGCGGATAGTGGCATACTGCTGCAAAAGCTGCTGCCACCGCTCGGCCGTAATGGAACGCACAGCCAAAAGGTCGCACAATATCTGATAGGCATGGTGTTTGCACTGGCTCTCGTAGGCCTTGGCCCACTGGTCGTAACGCTCATGTATCGCATCCCAGCTGCCCACTTCGCCGCTCTCAATCTGAGCAATCAACTCGTCAATACAGGACTGCGGCACCAGCTGTCCGCCCAGGTTCACCCACTCGCGCTCGCGCTGCCCCGCTCCCAGGCGCTCGTCGGGCAACGGAGCCTGCAGGTCCTCACCGGCCAGCACACCCATGGCATAATAGACAAGCATCTCCTCGTAGGCCTTGTAGCCCTGCGCGGCTTTCAGCACATGCACCGGGCGCTTACCCTTCTCCATGCCATAGGCCAGCACCTCGACACGCTCCTTGTCGCTCCCAAACTTGAGATAAGCCTGTTCGGTCCAGTACTTGAGCAACATGCGCCCATTGACAATCTCCTCGGCAGTGTCGGGGGCAAAGGGTGTGAAAACAATATGCTGCGCCTTCTTTTTACGCTTGTCGCGCTTGGCAAACTTGGTGATATTGCGGTTGAGGGCATACATGTTATACATCCACCAATAGGCGGGCATCACCTCGAGACGGTTCTTGGACGTATTGTTGTTCACCAATGCGAACGGCAGCGTAATGCTCAACTCGGCCGGATAGGCCCCCTTGGCCAGAAGGCAATAGGAGGCGAAGGACGATGAATGCTTGAGACTGGTGCACAGGCCGGGCCAAAAACCGCGTCCGGCCACTATCTCGTTGTCAGCCGTGCGTCCGTTGTGGTTGGAACCCACCGTGCAACCGGCAGCCAGATTGCTCTGTCCCATCACCAACGATGCAATGAGAAACGAATTGTTGTGGTGCTGCTCGTGGGCGGGGAAGATAATGTTGTTGCCCACCTCGCAGCGGGCTATGGTAGAATTGTCGCCCACCACCGTGTCGTTGAGACGCACGCCAAACTCCAGGTGAACATTCTCGCCCAGCAGGAAACGGGTGGCAATGCAGCCGTACTCGCACGTGCAGCCGTAGCCCACCGCCCCGTCGGCCAGCACAACGCAATCCTCAATGCGGGTGGGACTCTCCTTGTCGGAGAGAATGGCCACATTGTGCACGGTGCGGGTGTTCTTGACGATGCAGTAACTGCCCACATGGCCATAGCATCCCTCGGGGGTTGCCAAGCGCGCACGCGTCATCTCCTCAAGCCGCTGCACCATCTTGCCGTGGTCGCGATACTTGGCCCAAAGATAGGCATCGCCGATGGTCATGCCGCCGAAAGGCATTATCCTGCGGCCACCGTTCTCGTTCATGGGCTCAAGCCACGGGTAGTCGTTCTCCACGTTGGGGGCGGACGCGGTCATCTCGTCGACATTGAAAAGCATGCAGTGGTCGCCGACACAGTAGCCGCTAAGCATGCGCACATTGTGCACAGCGCAGTGGTCGCCCACCGCAGCGTCGCACAGCATGGAGGCATAGATGCCCTCCGGCAGGTGGAGGTCGCCGTCAGCGTGGGTACCTTTTTGTAGCGACCCCAGGCAGACACTGCCCACAAAGGTGTTGTTGCGGAGAAGGGATGCATCGAACGGGTCGCAAACGCGAACCAGGGTCCAGTCGTCGGCGTAATTGCCCTGCTGTTTCAGCAACTCGACTTCGTTGCCGGTCAGCGCACGTAAAGAACTTGTACTCATAACGATAAAATTATATATTGTATATTGTTGAAAGTACAAATTTCGGAAAAATATTCGATATAGCAGAAAAAAACTCCGTCCACAACCGGCCAAGACGCAAAGCCAGTCGCGCCCCACGGCCGCGTCTGGGCCGCTACATGACCGCCCGTTGCAGGGCAGTTGCTCTACTGTTATAGGGTCTCAGATCGAATAAGTGCCGACCAACAATAGGCTTGCAGCCGAAGGACCAACGGCGGAGCAAGGGAGGAAGGATGGTGCAGGTATGCCGCAGGAGGGTTCCGGCGGTTGCAAAAAAAGTGTCAGGGCGGGCGCATCGGTGCGCCCGCCCTGACGGATGGATGTTGTGTACGTTTTTTTACTTGTAGCGCTCTTTGTATTTGTCAATTTGACCCTTCATAGAGTCTACGCAGTCCGATACGGCTTCCTCGAAGGAGTTGGCTTGTTTGCTGTTGAACAAGGTTTGTCCGGGGAGGTTGAGCGAAAGCTCGGCTATTTTGTTGTTGTCGCTCTCAGGCTTGTCGACTTTGAGAATGACTTCGCATTTGGTAGCATTGTCAATGAGGCGGTCTAATTTGGCCACCTTGTCCATGACGAATTTCTCCAACTTGGGGTCTGCCTTGAATTTAACGGCGTTGATTGTTGTGTTCATAGTGATCTCCTTACTTTTTATGAGCCCTTGGATGGGCATGTTTATACGTTTCTTTCAAATGTTCGCGCGACACGTGGGTGTATATCTCGGTCGACGACAGGGAGCTGTGCCCGAGCAGTTCCTTGATGGCGCCTATGTTGGCACCTTCGTTGAGCATGTGTGTGGCAAACGAGTGCCTGAACACATGGGGGCTGGTGCGGTCGGCGTTGGAGAGCGGGCGCATGTAGCGTTCCACTATCCGGTATACCTTTCCGTCGCTCACGGGCTTGCCTTTGGAGTCGACAAGCAGGCGGTCGGTGGAGGGTTTGTCGGGTTGCTGCGGGGACAGGCTGTCCATCACCGTTTGCCTTAACGCAAGGTAGCGCGATATATTGTGTGCCATTTCACTTTCTATGGGTATGATGCGTTCTTTGCTGCGCTTGCCGAGCACTTTTATGGCGGGGGTTGAGAGGTCGATGCTTGACAGTGTGAGCGATGCCAGCTCCGACCGGCGCATGCCGGTTTCGTAGAGCAGGCGCAGCACGAGGCGTTCCATCTGGCCGTCGAAGGTGTCGGGGAAGATGTCGGAGTAGATTTGCTCCACTTCGCGCTCGCGGAAAAAGACGGGGAGCCGCCGGGGTTGTTTGGGCGGCAGGGCTTTGGCCATGATGTCGCGCTCAAGCCCATGGCGCAGGCGCAGGTATTTGAACCACGCCCGGAGGGCGGCCGTGTCGCGCACCACGGTGCCGGGACGCAGGCCTGCACCGATAAGCGACATCTGCCAGCTGCGCACGTCGGCCCCGCCTATTTCCTCCACAAGGGCAATTTGCTGCTGTTGGAGGTATTTGGCGAATTGAGCCACTACATCCACATAGTACTTGACCGTGCCTGGTGCCAGGCGGCGTTCGACTGCTATGTAGTCGGCAAAACAACTTATGGCGTCCTCTATTTTCACAACTGCAAAGATACATAAAAAAAACGTATTAGTAGTTAAAATCTCAAAATTTTTTTTGCCCGGTGCGGCTTGTGTACCTCCCAATACGCAGTGGGAAAACGATTAGGACTGTTTGCGGCGGGCGGTTGCAGCGGCGGCCGCCGGGCAGCAGGCCTGGGCTTTTAAAACTTTTTTATCCGCAAAGACGTTGTAATTACACAATAATTTGTATCTTTGCACGTTTTTTCAATCACGTTCAAAGAAACATAACAACATGAAAGTCTTAATATTCCTCCTCAGCCTGACGCTGCTGGTCGTAACCCACGAACTGGGGCATCTTTTATTTGCCAAACTGTTCCATACGCGCGTTAGGCGGTTTTACGTTTTTTTCAATTGGAAGTTTTCCATTATTAAGGCCAAGAAGTTTGACGGCAAATGGCACTTTCTGTTCTTTAACGCGGAAACCCCCGAGTCGTGGGACGAGAAGAATCTGCGTCCCGAGGACCAGAACAATACCTTGTGGGGGCTGGGATGGATACCGCTGGGGGGCTATTGCGACATAGCCGGTATGATTGACGAGACCAAGGGGGCAGACGACCTTGAGAGTACGCCACAGCCTTGGGAGTACCGCACCAAGCCCGGTTGGCAGCGGCTGTGCATCATTTCCGGCGGGGTATTGGTGAACTTCATTTCGGCGCTTATCATCTACGCCGCCATGTTCTCGCACTGGGGCATGGACGAGCTGCCGCTGCGCAACGCCCGGTTGGGTTATGAATATAGCCAGGCGCTGCTGGATGAGGGCTTCAAGAACGGTGACATTATTTATGCGCTCGACGGCGAGGAGCAGTACGACTATACGGCCATGACCAAGAAGCTGGTGCTGGACAAGCCCCACACGGCAACGGTGATGCGCAACGACACGTTGGTCACCCTAACGCTGAGCGACGGTCTGCTTTCGCGCATTGCACAGGAGAATCCCAAATACCTGATTGCGCCGCGATGGCCCTTTGTCATTAAGGGTTTTGCCCCCGGTTCGGTCGGCAAACGATACGGGCTGCAGCCGGGCGACAGCCTGGTAAGCGTGGGCGGCACCCCCACCCCGTCGGCCAAGCAGTTCACCGACGCCCTCGGTGGATATGCGAACGACACGGCCTTGGTGGGACTTTACCGCAACGGGGAGTTGATGGAGGTGTCCGTGCCACTGGGCAGCGACGGGAAACTGGGAGTCTATGGCGAGGACGACATGAGCAAGCTGTTTGAGGTTACGCACCACGACTACAACATATGGCAGGCCATACCGACCGGCATCAGCCACGGATGGGAGACGCTGACAACATATGTCTCGTCGCTCAAGATTCTGTTTACCAAAAACGGCACAAAGAGCCTGGGCGGCTTTATCACTATAGCCAACCTCTTCCCCGACCAGTGGGATTGGCATCGTTTCTGGGACCTCACGGCACTGTTGGCCATTGTTCTGGCTTTTATGAATATTATTCCCATACCTGGACTTGACGGCGGCCACATTGTGATTACCCTTTGGGAAATGATTGTCCGTCGGCCAGTCAACGAGAAGGCGCTCAATGTTATCCAGAATATAGGCCTTATCCTGCTGTTTGTGCTCCTCGTCATTGCCAACGGCAACGACCTTATCAGGGTATTCAACGGCTGGCTGAATTGACCTTGTCGCCCGGCAGCATTCAGATGAAAAAGATAGACAAGCTCATACTCAAATCCTTTTTAGGGCCACTGTTGCTTACGTTCACCATTGCGGTGTTCGTGCTGCTGATGCAGTTTGTGTGGAAATACATAGATGATTTGGTGGGCAAAGGGCTTGACATTGGCATTATAGCCGAGCTTTTGCTGTATGCGTCTGCCACGTTTGTTCCCATGGCTCTCCCTATCGCTGTGCTGTTTGCGTCGATTATGACGATGGGCAATTTCGGCGAGAAGTATGAACTGGTAGCCATGAAGGCCGGCGGCATTTCTGTGCGCCGCATTATGATGCCCATGGCAATTGTTGCCCTGCTGCTAACCGGACTGGCGTTCTACTTCTCCAACAATGTGCTGCCGATGGCCATGTACAAGTACCGCGCCACGCTCTATGATATCCAGCGCAAGAAACCAGCAGTCAGTATCCGCCCCAGCGAATACTATAGTGAGATTGACGGCTACGTTATCCGGGTCAACCACAAAGACCCCGACGGCCGCACCATGCGCGACATAATTATCTATGACCACACACAGGGAATCAATAATACCAATATCATTGTGGCCGACCACGGCTATATGCAAACCACCCCTGACGACCGCTACCTGCTCTTTACCCTTTTTAAAGGCTACACGTATAACGAGCTCACCGACGGTGAGAACTCGGAGAAGCGCCCACTCACCAGCATCGGTTTTGACAAGCAGATTCTCACTTTCGACATCTCAGACTTCGCGTTCAAGAAAAGCGAGGATGAACTATTTAACGGCCACTACCAGATGCTCAACGTTTCGCAACTGGACTCCAATATAGGGTCGCTTGAACAATCGCTTGACGCCCGTTTCAAGGAGTTGAAGAGCAACATGAATACAAAAATGCGGGTGTATACCTATTATACCACCCATATGGGAGACAGCAGCGCATATATCGACATTGCCCAATGGATGGCGGACACCACCGTGAAGGAACGCCAAAAGGTGCTTAACCAAGCCCGGGCAACAGCAGCAAATGCACTAAACGACGTGCAGATGTATACATCCATCATCGACTCTGACCAGGAATACATAAACAGGCATTACATAGAATTGATGCGCAAGTTCACGCTGTCGGTGGCTTGTATACTCCTCTTCCTGATTGGCGCGCCGTTTGGTTCCATAGTACGACGCGGAGGTCTGGGAATGCCACTTGTGGCATCGGTGATCTTCTTTGTACTATATTATGTTGTAGGCATGATTAGCGAAAAGTCCGTGCGCGAAAGCGCCATGGGGCCTGTGGGCATGTGGGTGTCCACATTTGTGTTCATACCTATCGGGGCCTTGCTCACCTGGCAGGCCACAACGGACTCAAGCCTTTTCGACCTTGCTACATGGAAGCGATGGCTTAAAATCAAAAACCATCATAAGAACAGAACGACCCACAGTCACGAAGAGTAATCCAAGGGAGATTACACGATACTGGAACATTGCTTAAACGAGACCCTCCTATTCGTTCCGACGAATGCACCACATATTCGTTATAGTATAACAGGAGGTCAGAAACAATCTCCATTCTATATATGTGATTAGATATTTGATTATCATACTTTTAATCAAAACATCACAATGGTTCATAAGGCATATTTGTCTGATTAAGCGGCCATTACAATCAAATCCCGATGATAGGACAGTGTAGAATGATGAAAAAGGGGGAATTTTACCTTCAAAACACCCATAAAAAGGGGTGCATTTGGTATAGGAAGCGCGATTTTTTTTAGAATATACAATTTGATTTACAATTCATTAAAACAAATGATTGAGAAAAAAAGAAAAAAAAATTTGTACGATGAAAAAAAAGTAGTATCTTTGCAACCTCAATTTAAGAGAAGAGAGTTGTTTGACAATGCTGAAAAGCCGATGTAACTCAGTTGGTAGAGTAGCTGATTTGTAATCAGCCTGTCGGGGGTTCGAGTCCCTTCATCGGCTCGAAAAGCTCCAGGTGATACCTTCGGGAAAGCATCGGGATAGCAATGGGGAAGTCGCATAGTGGCAATTGCAACAGACTGTAAATCTGTCCTCTTCGGAGTTCAGTGGTTCGAGTCCACTCTTCCCCACAAACCTACAGAGAAGCGGAAGTAGCTCATTTGGTAGAGCGATAG
>Ga0247609_10000636_pt1 | contig 46802 bp, 57 predicted proteins | sample 172DNAGHGlowgp2_FD_193487 | JGI IMG/M metagenome (GOLD analysis project Ga0247609, IMG submission 193487) | Sheep rumen microbial communities from Palmerston North, Manawatu-Wanganui, New Zealand - 1728 DNA GHGlow gp2 | ecosystem: Host-associated > Mammals > Digestive system > Stomach > Rumen ... | reverse complement strand
TCCGTCGACCATATCTTATTCTCATCGTCCCATATGGCGTAGAAATCCGAGCCTCTAATCATTAGGTCTCTGGATTTCTTCACTTTAAACGTGGGATAAACGACCATATAAGACTTCTTTTCCGTCGTTTTAATATCTAAGAAATCCATTTGTGCTCCTATTAAAATTTGCAAAAATGTTACGTTTGTTACGTTTGTTACACTTTTTTTTTCAAAACTTCTTATATTTTTTTATTATAAAAAACTAATACGGGAAAGTTTTCGAAAAAAAAGTGTAACATTCGTAACATTTGTAACACTTTTTAGGCCTTAGAGGTAGTTTTCGGCCAAATATTGGGTCATTTGGTCCCAAATTTCCACTTTTTTCATGTCAAATGTTACATTTTTTGTTGCATTTGTTACACTTTTTGTTACACTTTTACTTTCAAAAGTGTAACATTTTTCGTCAAAAGTGTAACATTTGTTACGTTTTTGTAACACAAATATGTTTCCGCCGCTTCCATCTGAGTTGTAAGCTCTGTTCACAACCGTCTGGCAAGCCTCGTGCACGTGCTCTAGATCTACTTCAGACAAATGGCCTTTGAAAAAAATAAGGCCCATGTTTTCTATCATCTCAAGAAACCATTTACCGGTCCTATTTCCTTTCAACGGCTCATATAGAAAATCATTCTCAATTCGTCTTGCAAGAGCTACAAGGAATTCGAGGAAGCTGCAGGAGCCCGGATATGTCGGTGGCCATTCTCCATCAATCAATTCCGGGTCTCCCGTATAGGCATAATACTCATATTCTTTGCGAAGGGCAAGACCATCAGATATACGATTATAGTCCTTTTCTGAAAAATCCACCCCGGGCAAAATTTCGAACATGTTTTCGTTTAATGCCTGTAAAAGCTCCTCATACTCCGAGTTCTCAAGACAAATAATTGACTTAAGATACTCGAAATATGTCATGCGCCATACAGCTCCTTATATGATTCATCGGACCAAGATATGACGTAGTCGGTGTCCGTCGTAGAATCACGGAGGCAATATTCCTCATAGCCGTTCTTCTCGAATATCGCATACAGGTCTTTGTTCTTGAGCGAAATCGGAAGGAGTGTATTGAGCTCTGCAACCGTTTCGTCATCGTTGTTCATCAGAACTCCGTCTGCGAAAAATGTGAAATCGGCGGTAAAATTGTTTCCGTGATCTGAGACTTCCTCATAGTCGATCTCATACACAGCATCTTTCGGTGCGATCTTGGCCTCTGCTTCCTTGTCGAAATCAAACGACGCTCCGTCATCATCGGAATGCTCAAGCGGAGCCTTCTCTTCGATCTCTACTTTGCCAAGGTCTTCGATAGCCTGAGATTTGTATTTGTTGAGTTTTCTCACGAGTTCTTCCCTCTCTGAAGCATCCATTTTTGACGTGTCGAGATGTACCTCATTGGGATACAGCGCACTCAGATCAGCCCCAAGAACTTCTTCGGTATTCTCAGGATCACGATCGTCAACGGGCATCTCCCATTCGGTTGCATCTATTGCATCGAGCTGATGCTTTTCATAAAGCTTTATACCGACGGCGGTAAGGGTGGCACCTATTACAGCACCACCCAGAAAGAATAGAACATCTCTTTTGTTCATTTTGTCGCCTCCTCATTTGCTTCCTCAAGTGTAGGCAGCCTGTCTTTTACCCAGACTACCGGCACCTTGAGCCATACCGAGTTCTCATATCCATGAGTGAACATGAAGTCGTCTTCGAATCCGAGGTTTATCTGATCGCCGTTGACTGCAGGATTATATACGACGCCCCAGCTGTCACCATCCTGATATGACTCGATATACAGATCAAGCTCTCTGCAAATGTCATTGAGCGTCAGTACACCTGATTCAGAACATCTGAGCTTCTGGCTCAAATATCTCTGCTTTGCTTTGAGAATGGTAAGGTTTACGCCATCTGAATGGCTGAAGTTCTTCGCCGTAGATGAGTCATACAGAAGCGTATACGTCACAGGCAGATGAGCGTCATGCCTTTCCTGACGGTCTGCATTCTCATCAAGAGTATTTCCATGGACATAATTGCTGTCCATTTCCATACCTTTATCAGAGGCACAGCGAACTTTGTTTCTGTATTCGTCAAACGATTCCTTCAGCACAGCATACGCAGCGGTAAGCGCTACATTACGCTTCTTCAGCACGATAGCCGATCCGTTCAGAGACGCAAGACCTCCTATCAGAAGAAGACCAGCAGGCGTGTACAGCTTTACAAGATCTCCGGCATTCTGGAACCAGACCTTTGTTGCCTCGCGTTTGTATTCGTGTTCAGTCAGGTCTTCCTTCATATCTTCAAGATCTGCTTTACGATCCTCTGCTACTGCAAGAGTATCATCGAGTTTTCTTGTTGCTTTGCAGGCGTGATATACGCCAAAGCCGACGGCAATATCACCGACGACCAGCATTATCTCAGGTGCATGCTTCTTCAGAAACAGCCCTGTCTTTGTGGCTATGAGTTTAAGATTCATCTTTCTTCTCCTTTATTTCAACACGTATACCGTCGGTCGTATTGCTCAGCACAACTGTATGACCGTGATATACAATTTCGAGTTTATCGTCTTTCGGCGGGTTGGACGGTTTGAAGTATCTGCAAAAGCCGTTTAGAGCAACCTCGAATGGATTATCGATAGTTCCGCGCTTCGTGCAAAGATGCTTTATGATCGGCGGCTTCTTTGAATTTATCGGATAGCTGTGCTCTTCGATACGATAAATGCAGTTTTTGCAAATGGCGTCAAAATCGTCTTCATAAGTTGACCAGTGGTAGCTCTCATCTTCGCTCATTTCTGCTCGCCCTTCATGACGTTCAGCACGTCGTCGCACAGCTGGACAAATGCTGCCTTTGCTTCGTTGAAACCGAGTGCGTATGCGCCGTACTCCATGATGATCAGGTTGGACGGGATTCTCGGCATGATCTGATCCGTTGCGGACTTCATCTGCAGTATGACCTCTTCGAGCTTGTTGGTCTTCTTTTCTTCGACTTTCTTTTCCTCAGTCTTCTTTTTGGTTGCCATTTTTATTTCTCCTTTCAATTATGTCGTGTGATACAACTCTGCATCCACGAACTTTATACAGTTCGCCGGTATTCTTGGATTCATCGGCGACCATGGTTTCGTATTTCTGGAATATGTTTTTGACACGGGTCTTAGCATACTCTTCATCAAAGATATGCTTCTTGATGAAATCATCTAAGATCTCCCTCTCGACCATGATAAGCGTAGCTTGAATCTTATCAAGTGTTGACGCGTTTTCACGATCGAGTATTTTTCTCATTTTGGATTTGCTCATGACTCACCTCACGACGGTAGCAGGATTGGCTTCGGAAGTTTAAGCGAATAATAGATTCTTCCGTCCTCATACAGCCGCTCTATTGTGCTTCCCTGCAGATTTGTCCATCCATAGTCGTTATTTGTGAAGTTGTCAGATGTCAATCCGCTGACAGAATATAGATCCGCTATTGACGCAACACCATATGACGATACGAGCTCCATAATACCGTCAAGAGCACGACTAGCGTCTTTTTTCGTTTCGTAAATAATCTCTCTGAAATTATTTGCTGAGCTAGGTCTTGGTTCATTCGCATACGGACGTTGATTGCCTACAGAGCTATTCCAATATAAATTGGCTCTAGCCTGCGGGGATGCGCCTCTTTGGCCGTATGCCCTGCCTCTACTTGAGCCGAATAACGCGACGTTAACCGTGTTCTCAATTATAGAGGCGAAGGTATCTTTTATTGCCGGTACAAGGACGTCCAGCAATATAAAGCTACCGACATTATCTATGTCTTCCGAGAAGAATATACGTTTAAGTTTTGTCCCAAGGTGTTCTTTTCGCACTCTGGCTTTCCCTTCTACCACCGAAGAGGGCTTCTTCTGGATCGGGCTGTTTTTGTTTTGCGACGGCGTCATAATACTCTCCTTTCTCCTTCGCAAGAGAGCGCTTCCATCCATTAAAACGCTCAAGTTCTGCATTTAACTGCCTGACAAACGTTACAGGATCATTAAATGATCTGGCTATAAGAATGTCAAGCCTGTCAGAGGGTTTGTTGTCGAAATAGGAGACCTTGTATCTTTCCCGTATTTCTCCATCCTCAAAGACCATTTTCCCCCATTTAGAAACGGCGGTAGTCATGGCCATAAATATTTTGTCTTTGTCTTCGGAAAGTACTGGTTTATTTGCCAAGTTCTCTTGACCTCACTTTCTCATACAAGGCTTTGACCTTGTTCTCATATATAGATATGAGCCGAATTGCGTTTTGGATTGTAGGAGTCTCGGACCCCCAGATAGAATTTATCTCCTGTCTGAGGGTTGTTCCGAGTTCCTTCTTAATATCCAGACCGTAATCGTAATATAACTCATCCTCCATCCACTGAGCGTGAGATACCACAAGGGCTAGTCTCTGTGCTGGGCATGGCGCTTCTTTATTGCTCTTCGGTCTCGACATCCTCTTCTTCCTCCACGACTTCTTCTTCGGGCTCTTTCTCTTTTGCTTTCTCAAAACCTGTTTTCATTCCTTTGCAAAAGGCTTTGAAAACGTCGACGATTTCAAGATCCTGCTCGATCTGCTTATATGCGATAGTTCCAGCAGCACTAGCAAGGCCGTATCTGCCTATCGCAAGCACGATCTTATCGAGTTTCGACTTCGGAATAGGTCCGAATGCTTTGCAGGCATACATTACGATACCTGCTGCTCCACTGGCTGCGACACTTCCGAGGATGAGCTTTGCGATGTCGAGTTTAGTGACTTTCTTCTTTTCTTTCATGGCTTTTTCTCCTTTTTAATACAAATATTTACAGTTGTACGATATGACTTTGGCATGCTCGCCGGTTACAGGGCAGGTGATATAGCTATCAGATGTGATACGCATCGGATGAGCGCTATCGACGTTCCAGCCAAATACACCGCCGTCGTCCGTGTCCTTCAGACCGATCTCGAAATAGAAATCGTTTACTGTGGCCGTGTCGAATGACAAGATCAGCTCATTTATTTTATTGACAGCTGCTTGAAGCTGGGTCTCACTGCATCTGAAATATCTTCCAGACTTGCTGTCATACATGAGCGGGATATAAACATCTGGGACGTTCTCTTTGATCTCAGAGTCGTCTGATTCGTAGACCGTCGTTCCTTCATCTGCGTTTTTCTGCTCAACAGCAGATTCGATCTCGGAGGCTTTTTCTTTGCCGAGGAGCTCTTCTATTTTCTTAGAATATCCCTCGACTTTCTTTTCCGACATCGAATATGCCGTTACAAGCGCTGCAATACGCTTTGCGGACTCGCGATTTGATACTATTACACATACCGTGCCAGCGGTGAACGTCAGTACTACCGGAATATAATGCTTCCAAGTAGCTTTGAGGATTTCGACTTTCGTCGGTACCTCTCCTTTTTCGTCGATCAGCTCTTCTACAGTCTTCACAGCCTTAACGGTACCCGTGACTGCAAATATCGTAGCAGAAGCGTACGACGCGATTCCGAGAGATATGAGAATCTCCGGTAAGTTTGTTTTTGCCCATGTGGCAATAGGGGCGATGAACTGCTTAAACGTTTTCATTTTTACTTCTCCTTTCTGAAAACGAAAAAATAAAGGGAGCTGTTAACTCCCAATTTGTTAGAATCTAGGCCGTATCCACGACCAGAATTTCGATCTGATGATGTGATCTTTGATCTGTTCCTCATAGAATGCCAGTCCGGCGACTACGAGCGTCGTGCCTATCCCAAGAACGGTATTGATGTCAATAGCCTTCCTTTCCCTTTTGGGAAGAAGCCTATTTAAGTCTTCCACTCTTGCCAGACAAGCGAGATACTCGTCTGATCCCGGATCAAGGTCTTCCATTCGTCTCAGAAGACGATCCATCTCAGCTTTGATCTTCTTATCGTTGGTACGATCTCCAACTTTCTGTTTGGATTTAAACAACTCCTTTAATTTCGACATAGTTTTTACCTCCTTTCTATGTCTATATAAGGATATGTTTTATTCGCGATGTTCAACCGGCAAATATACACTCGTGTTAAACATCTTGCACTCGCCATCTTTATACGCCGCGCATAAGTTTTCTATGCATCTAGAAAAAGATGTCTCAGTAGTCGATGCTGCATATTCCGGTGTATAAGTTCTAGGCAAATTTGGGCACCATTTTACTATAACTTCAGCCATTACTCGGTTCCTCCTTATTTAAACGCGCAAATGTTCCTGTATGGAAATAAATTTTATCCGGAAATACCTCAAGCCATCCGGTCAATTCTTTTCCATATTTTTCACGATGCGAGAATATCTGCCTGGCAATCGCCATTCCTAGGTTTTCGTTTACGACCATGATAATATCAGCTCTGGTGTAAAAATAGACCTTGACTATGTCTACTTTATTCTCTCTCGGTTCGTTGCCAGCTTCTTCATTTCTGCACTCAAGATACTCTTTTTCAAGAACGTCTTTATCCTTATTAGGCATCCATGTAACTGAAATCATTCCTGCTCCTCCTCCTCATCTTCATCATTGTTTTCTTCAAACTTTTTAAGAAGCGGCTCCATAAAGAGCCTCTGCAATTCTCCAAACATTGCGAGTGTCATGGCATCGGTAACCATCTTCTCAAATGTCTTAGGATCAATGCTGAACTGGGTGGCTACCTTTGCAGCATCTACCTCCTGCTGAGCGATTGAGGCGGCTATTCCTTTTAGCAGGTTCAGGGCCTCTTCTTTAGTCTTCACTTCGTATTCCATTTTTTTGTCCTTTCTCCTTTTAATTCCTTTTTATTTGTTATAGTTTAGTACTACGTATAAAAGAATTGCAGCAACGAGCATAAACGTGGCAAGCGTCAATCCTGCAGCCATACCGACATCATTTTTGATCGATTTTAGAATATCTAAAATGGCAGATTCTTCCATTTTTATTCCTCCAGTTCTTTAATCTGGTCAAGCACGTCATCGACCACACTATATGCAGAATCGAAGTCAAATACTGGAACAGCTTTTCTGTAAACATACACGGCAGCTGCAGCTTCCTCTAAAGCCTTATACTTTTCAGACTTTATAAACTCTTCTACAGCGGCGTCTGCTAGGTTTACATCGTGGAAAAATCCCAGTATCCTGTTGAAGTTCCAAGTAGCAGGCCAGCTATTTCCACCAGGATCCGGTCCATATGCCTCAGCTTCAAGGCAAACTACGTACATTAACTCTATAGGCTTATCTTCTTTTATCATGGCTTTTTTCCTTTCTTTAATAAAAAAGAATAAGAGGATATGTAATCCTCTTAAACTTTTACTTTTCCCAAGTTTTTAATACTTCGTGAATATCGTTGTATGTCTTGAAGACATTATACGATTGACGGAAGTTGAACAGAATAGTTCCGAGAAGCTTCTGCTTAAGCTCCTCTGGAATATCGAGTTCGATCGTTCTGTTTATCATTTCTAATGCCTCGTTTTCGGTTATAACGTTATTCATTGTTTTATCTCCTTAGTTTTTATTTTCTATATAAGGAGATGTAATTTTCGCGAAAAAAGTATAAGGACGTGTTGTCCCTATACTTTTTACTTTATTCTTCTTCGTCGGTGTCCTTGTCTTCTTCCTCTGCTGTTACCTCGGCAACCTCATCATTGTCGTTTTCGGGCTCATCCTTTGTGAGCATTTTTTTAACTACTCCAAATCCGATTCCTGCCACGATTCCTGCTGCTCCTCCGAGTATTGCGGTTTTGATGATAGACATAGTTTTATCCTCCTTTAAAATATTTTTATGTCTATATAAGAGCTTGTATTTTTCGCGAAAAAAGAAGAGGAATGTGCCCTCTTCATGCTATAATAGTGATAATACTGCCACTGTAAGCAGCAAAACAACTACCATTATAATGACATCTATCGTTATTGCAATAGACGCGAATATAATCTTTATTGCTGTTTTTGCTCCTTTAAGACCGTTCAGCATTATTAAAAGTATTATTAATGTAAGCATTTTTATTCCTCCTTTTAAAATTATTTTCTATATAAAGGCATGTAAAATTCGCGAAAAAAGAAGACAAGGATTAAAAATCCTCGTCAACTTTCTTTTCAGCTTCCCTGAAGTTCATTAAATAATTGATCCTTTTCTTCTGGCAATCAATCGTTTCTTTCAGTTCTTTCACTTCGTCTTCGAGCTCCTCTATCTCAGCGTTTTCTTTGAAGAGGTGCGGCGCCTCTCCATTAGATTTACCGAGCGAATAGCTCGAAATCATAAGAACTAAAACTCCTATGATTACCATTATAACGTAAAATTCCATATTTTTAAAACCTCCTTTCAGGTCTATATAAGGGCATGTAAAAATCGCGAAAAAGAATAAGGGAATGTATCCCTTAATCTTTTATTTGTATAACTTGTATACAACGCTTAAATGCTTTGTGAGTATGTTTTTTAATTTCTTGTTTATTAAGTCATACGCTTTATGTGCCGGTGCACAATATTCACTAGCCCAATCTAACATATTAACGTTAATTCGTAGCCATTTATTGAACTCCCTTCTCAAACTGCTTATTCCCATGCGTTCATCTCTCTCATCGTAGAGATACAGTGCTCCATATTGTCTCGAAATGGTTATAGAACTCATTATACTCTGCAATGAGAATAAGTGCGCGGCACGGTCTAGTCTTCTAGGTCCTCCATGAATGTACCACGTAAGCAACGCTACTATGGTTATTGGTGCGGTGAATATTGTCCATATTGCCATAAAGCAATACACCCCTAAAGTTTTTAATGCTTTTTTCATTTTTAAACCTCCTTAGCTTTACGCTATATAAGGAGATGTTTTTTATGCGAAAAAAATAAGGGCATGTATTTTATGCCCCTATTTTCTTTAGTGATTGAATGCCTGCTGCTGATAAATATCACCGTCGGTCGTCATTAATAACACCGAGTGATGCTTTACCTCAGACACAACCGCTGCCGAGCAAATCAGATAATATTTCTGCATGGCTTCGTTATATGCGTCATACACATACGTAAGCACTGCTGCAGGAGTATCATCGTTTTTCTGGATCTCGATCACAATGTACATTAACTTATCCTCCTATATAATACTTGAACGTCTACACTTGTAGACGAGAGCAAGCTCCAAGATGAATCAAACTCCAACGTTATTCCCGATGCCGCCGAACGTGCAACGCAATACGTTGTCGTGCCGATAATATACCCAGATGATCCAGCCGCATTAAATGAGAATAACGCAGGATATCCAAGACTTCCCGCATTAAAGTCGTTATTGAAGACTGTCGCCTGCAGGATCTTATACTGCGTTCCATCTATCGGAATGGTCAACGCGTTGTTTGAAAATGCTACCCCTGCTGCAGTATATGCAAGTATAGCATCTGTTTTCTCTCCAACATATTTTGAAACGTTGTCCTCATCGAGAACTGTTTTCCAGTCGTACCATCCATTGGCGCTAATATCTGTAACTCCTTTTTGGCGTCTATAGGCAATACCTCCTTGCTCTGTGGAGTTTCCATTAGCGATTGCTAATTGTGCTCCATAAGCCCGGCTATTATCCCAGTTCAGTGCAAGCACATATGAATCACGAACTACTCCATTAATATTAGGTTTGCCATTTGCCGCTGTTACAGCACTTGCAGCTATTGTGTACATTAATCCGTTAATCGGATACGACATTTCGTTTAGATTTGTATTTCTATTATTTGCCGACCATATGCTTTTCAGAGCATCGGCCTTAACGTCTAATGCTACTGCATATAAGGTATCTGATATGGTCTTGAATACAAAATCAACGTCTTCTCTCTGATTTAAAGCAGCACCTGCATAACTTGAAATTGTGCCATATCCGCCTGCGTAATTCATATATGTGCGCACAGGATATCTTGTACTATTTATAGACAGATCTACGCTTGCCGAAACCGCGAGTGATGATAATACGCTAAAATTCACATGCAGCATCGTGCCTTCTTGAATTTTAGCATTTGCCGGAATGCCGTCTATAATTTTAATGCCCTGATACTGTCCAGACGAGCATGTACCGTAATATACAGCTGCTGTAGACAATCTTGCCGCGTTAAGCGTTCCAGAGGAAATATTTGACGCGTTTAAAGAAGTAAGAGATGCTCCAGATCCAGAAAATGATGTAGCACTTATAGTACCTGAGGTGTTAATTTGAGCTATCTCTGACCAAGATGTGGAACCATTACCTCTCTGGTCAAAACGGAGAAATCCTCCTCTGTCCTGAATTCGCCAGTCATTATAGTTATCGCTGAGTGTACCTCTTTGGAATATAAGAGCAGGAGAATCAGTCGCTGCCGCGGCTTTTAATATCACATTACCGGTAATATCTCCACCAGTAATGTTGTATTTTCCTTCGTCAAGGTCCTGTATCCATCCAGAAAGTGTGTCTTTAATGGTGTATACAGCTTTTGCGGAGGGATATTGATCGTCGGTAGAAGTGTTATCAATAGTCGTGACTTTATTGGAAATATACTCTTTAGCTCCGAGGCTTATGCCTTCAACCCAGCCATCCATGTACACTTGATCTACTACATCATCCCAACCTTCGGTCGGCAATCCGCGGCGTACAGACATTGCCCAGTTTGAGGTGTTTTCTATAAAATTACAATAGTCGTCTCCATAGGCGGCAGGCGATGTATTAGATCCAAGATGATCCAAATAAACCGCCATACTAATATACCTTTTATAAACTGCGTAGTCTTCGTCAAATGTTTTTCTTGATGCGGCTGGGCCGACAAGTATCTGCAAATAGTCATTTTCGAAGGTTAACGCTGCCCCATAATCTTTAGCGCCTTGGCATATGTAGTATATACTCCAGCCAGTAGATGCACTGTAGCAGACATTCACATACGTATCAAAGAAAATAAATGTACCATCAGCAATTTGATTGGTACCATATACTCTGAACCTCATTTTTATGCCATCGGCTATAAGGCTATTTAAAGGAGCTTTCGTGTCATGATCCAAGGTTATTGGGGTCCGCAATACCCCTCCCCAAATGTATCGCTCGTTAGTCTTGTTAGTATTAAATCCGCCTTTAACACCTATTTTGTAACGTTTTCCCCATCCTAAACCGTTGTCGGCATTAGCGCTATTTGTATCGCGATTATAGCTGAGTGCTCTATTTGCAGTTGAATGTGTTGTATCATCCAATATATATCTGTCAGTATATGATCCATCTTCCAGCATGCGAACCGCAAAATAGCCGATTTTCGAGGTCCCGTTATATGTGTCTATTGTTGGCAAATCATTATCATGTATTGCGTCATATACGGCTTTAGCAGAAGGATACTGAATATTGTCAGATGAGCTATTAATAGATGTTACCTTGTTGGAAAGATCTTCTTTTCCAGACAATGCCTGTGCGAATTGCTGAGCAACGGTATTAAGATTAGTACCAGATATGGCTATAAATTGAAATGTTGGGGGATCACCGGTCATAAAAGCCATCGCAAAATAACTCGGCAGAGCATTATTTGTCCATGCAGTTTGATCTATCCCTTTAACAGGATCTGTTTCGAACATAAGGACACGCAACATCACATAGTTGAAAGGGTAATAATACTTGAGCAACTGAACTGTGTCAACGTCACTAAGTTCCACATTTAAATTTATCTCGCCTTCAAAAGCCGAGTTCAAAATATCGGCTATTTCCGAGTCTGTCAAACTATCTGTGAATGAATATGTGTCATTGTTGAGATCATGAAATACATGCAATAGCTTCGTCGGTAGCAGTTCGTCGCCACCTTGAATGCCGCTTAAAGGAATATTTGTTAATCCAGCACCAGAACCTGTAAATACTGTGCTCGACAGATTACCGGTAGACGGATTGAACGTAAGGCCTGCATTAACACTGGGCACCGTTGTGGTAGGAATAATGCTCGTTATAGGATTACTATCGAATAAAATCCCATAAGTGCCAGCTGCTGTAGAACTTGCCTTTGAGACGGTAGAAGCGGCGTTAGCTGTTGTCGCGGTGTCAGCTTTTGCGGCATTAAACAAATATCCATTTAACGCCTTAATGTGACCGTCGGTATCAAGTGTGAAATATTCGGAATTATACGTGTTGACAGATACTGCCGTTGCCGAATACATCTTACCGAGCTTAATATACGTATTGCCGGGCACAAGATTCTGCGTCATTGTGTTTGCGCTGTAGAGCTTACCGCTTGTATACGTGCAACGCATATATACGGTATCATCTGCAACGAGTGTACCATCTTTTAAGATAGATGAAGCAGGAGTGAAATATCCCCATGACCGAAATGCCGTCCATCCTATTGCAGCACCTGCTGCATATGCTGATGTGCAATACACTATAGGCCACGCTGGATCAATCTCAACAGCGGTAGATGTTGTGGGATATACTTTGTTATCCTTGCCGATAAAGACGAATTGGTTTGCTGCTATTGCAGCGCCAGCCGCTAAGAAATTACCCTGTCCATTGAATACTAAATCATATGTCGTTTTATATGTCGCTTGGCTTGCAGTATTTGCAGCGCCTATAAATGTATAGTTATATAAAATACCAACATAAGTATATAATGTCAAGTCTACGGCCGTCTGATATGTGCTATTGTAAGAATATGTGGTAGCAGCACTTGAGAACACCCATGCGCTCGGTGCCTTAAACACTTCTACCTTAATATGTCTACTTGTCGTATTGTATGCAGCTACGGCGATCTCATATTTATAAGAGGTATTTGCGGCTTTGGGGTTTACCGTCCTTAAATATCTGATGCCTGTTGTGCCGGCCGATGTAGACTGTGTTTGGTAATTTACAGTAACCAGTGGACGCATATTTACGGTAGGCTGCATTCTTACAAGCACGTCTGCCACTGCGAAAATATTTGTGCCGGTAACAGTGATCCTAAAAGCAAGGACCTCATCAGCAATATCCGTTATGGTTGTTACGTTTGGTCTTTCGCAAATCTTAAAATATGATGTGGAGGCAATATCAAACTCGTGAGTAGATATCGGTTTAAGATTTGCGAAATCCGGTGTCCACGATCCAATCGCGCTCTGATGAAGGGCGGAATTGTCCTTGATTATGTACGTGTTTCCTTTGTATTTTAAATTACTAAGTTCATAGTTTGCCATAGTGAGCCTTCTCCTTATAAATTTTCAATATGGCTTAATACATGCCAAGAATAAGGGTTTCCGTCGAGGCATCATAGCCAGTGCCAGCTGTAGCAGTCGGGGAAGTCAGAGAGTTGTATGCCATGAAGCTGAATCTTCCAACGATAGTCGCCTTGCAGTTTGCTGCGGTATTTTCGTCATATTGCGAGATATACCCGATATAACCTCCAGTAGTTACGATTGTATCACCAACTTTTGGCTTTCCTGTATAGCCAGAGCAGGATATAAGGTTATTGCCGATAAGCATGCTTGTTGCCGGGAAAGTTGCTTCCCATGTGCCATCTCCACTAGATACAGTGCCATATGTAGCTTCGCTATTAACAAGCCACATATGATACCTGTTGGCGATATTCCATTGCCCACCTGCGGTCAGGAAATAGTTTCCGTCGGTAGCCTGTGCTGTAGATGCTCCAGGCACAAGACCATCTGACCCTGTGCCAACAAATCTGGGCACAGTAGTGTTCGAGCTGGATCCGCCATTTGCACCTGTAAGCGTGATTTTGAAGCCGTTCGTGCTGTCCTGTGCTCCGCCGATAGAATATGTATAGTTCGTATCGGTTGTCGAAACAGTCTGCCATGTACCATCGCCACGAAGGAATTTGGTATTAGCACCTGCTGCGGGAGCGGGCACAAGACCCATTTTACCTGCTGCGGAGGATGATGCAGCAGACATCACAGGAACAGTAGTGTTCGAGTTGGAGCCGCCGTTTGCACCAGTCAGCGTGATTTTGTAGCCGGCCGTACCGTCTATCGCACCACTTACAGAATATGTGTAGTTGGTGTTATTGTCGGTCCACGGTACATTGACATAAAGTCTGCCGTTCGTGTCAATCTCGACCGCATAGTATTTGCCAGCGGTAGTCGATATCGCATTTACAGCGACTGTTTTAGAGCCTGATGTAGCGGTCACGCCGGTAACAGCACTTGTGTTTGAATATAAGGGCATTACGCCGCCAAGCACGTTGTATGTTGCTTTCGGTAATGAATACGAGCTGTGCAAAGCTGTGGCGTCGTAAATATCATATGTTACACCTTTATAGGTGAGTTTACTCATTCTAGCCATTATTCGCGTCCGTCCTCTTCATCATCAAAATTTGCAGGCTTTTCGTTTATAGCCTTTACAGTAAGTGTAACCTTATCTTTCTGCATAAGCTCGGCCAAATTCTTGCTGAATTCTACCATGCCGGTGGCATTGTCATCAGCAGATATGATAACCTCGCCATCAGTCTTTGACTCAGGCGGAGCAGATATAAGGTTTGTGAGAAAAGAATATAAGCCGGCAACAAGGGATACCGACAATATGCTTACCCAGTTGACCTGTGACAGACCGTGGCCTGAAGAAACGTCAACAGTAAGCATACCGGCAGCGACCTGCGCCATAGTGCGAAGAACGCGGATCATCGTAGGCTTAAGCCAATTGAGTATTTTTTCTTTTGTCATAGCCTTCTCCTTATCTTATCGGTAGCTTTTTAAGCTCTCCTATAATATGTTTTCCCGATCCATTGCCATTGCAATCAATGTAAGGATCGCCTAACGATTTGACAAGAGACTCGTATTCGTCCGAGGTAATATAACCACGATGCAGAATATCCAAACCTCTTGACACTATTCTATCTTCGGCAAGGCCAAGAAGGAGCCTTGTCTGTGCACTTTTTTTGTCCATGAGCTTCATAATGAGAGCCCAAAATCCGGAAGAAGCAAGCACAGAAACCGCAATTGTGATGACCATTTCCATAGTGTGAGACATTTTTACCAGACAAGCTCCGTTTCAAAAATAGCATTAAGCGACGTTACGTTGCTAAGTGTTACGGTGATAGTAACAGACGCGCCAGATTGAGAAAATGTGGTGTTATTTCCAGGAAGTATATATGGCACAGTTGCATCGGATATTGCCTTCCCAATACGAACAGGATAATACCACGTGCCAGAACGCACAAGTTCTATACTAAAACCATATACAGAAGTATTTGTTCCGTATAGAATTATCTTTTTAGGATTGCCTGACGGAAGTGTACCGACATTAGAATATGTAAGAACTACTTCAGATGCCGTACTTCCTTGAGATTTTGTTGCTGCGCCTAGAAATATCGAACCATTGGCTGTTATTCCAAGGTCTTCCGTTGTCTTATTGCCAGTCAACGTTACGCCGTTTATAGACGGTTTGTTCGTCGCGTCGGTATAATTGAACGGATCTGGTATCGTACCGTCGTAAGATATCGCTTTCGCATACGGGGCAATGAAGTCTTTTATCGAGTAATAAGGACTACTTGATGCGGGAATCTGTCCCGTAAGAAATGCGAAATTGGAAAACGTAGTAGACGCGGTGTTACGAGTGCCTACCGCCATGACATACTGATGGATTCCAGAATATCTTGTTGCATCATTGCGAAGGAGAGGCTTCAAGTTATTCTGGACTCCATTTGCAAGGCTTGTGCTTGATGGAATATCCGGCGTAGAGATAAGCTTGATTCCGGCTTCTCTGGTTGTGTAATTTACTTCTGCAACAACCGCAAATATCCCATATGAATTTGGTGTTGCGACTGCAGCTGGTGCAAGTGTGACGAAATCGGTACTAACCATCCAAATGCCATTGAACATAGCTTTACCGGGCTTTATTTGGAAGCCAAGCATGGAGAAATTAGCGACTTCGAGTCCGTCTTCGAAATCCTTAAGCACACCGTCGGTCACAATTCCTTCGAAGAATCTGCCGAAATCTGTAGCATTATAAAGACGGTCTCTGTTCGTCGAGTTAAAAAATCCACTTGTTACGGACATGATTCCTCCTTAGTAAAAGAAGACAGCGGTCCATGTGTTCTCGCCATCTTCGTTGGTTTGTGTTGCTAATTTTAAAATATCCGGTTTGTTGCGAATATAGCTAACAGAATTTGGATCTGTTACGTTAAAGTCTGCCTGCTCCTGCTTAAATGTTGCAGAGCCTCCTGAACCGCCAGTACCACCACCAGGTGCAGAGTACATGCTAGTGGTAGTAGTGCCGCCTTCCTCGAACAATTCCGTGCTAAACGATGGTATCACTGTATTACCAGATGTATCGTGCGATCTCACAACCTCTATGACTCTTGCCATAATGGACATGCCGTAAGCATTTGAGATCGTCACGATATCGCCTAAATAATAGTCATCGGACGCCGTGTTTCCGTAATGCCAGTTATAGTTAGGCTCAACTGAGGCGTCTATGGTTTCACCGTAGTCGAACTCGTTAAGCGCTCCATAACCCTCATTTGCGAGTCGTTTGTTGTATTCCTCATCGCTTATTTCTTGGTTCTGTTCGTCTTTATTCGAAAGGCTTGTGGCATCAGTATAGACCTCACGCCTGTCAAGTCCTTCCGGAATATCCATCATCTGTCCAAGACTGTTCGGGATCCTTCCTTCAACCTCAACACGCTTCTGCACAGCAGATTCATTTACAATACCGCCGACAAGTGTTACGTTTTTGTAAGACTCGCGGTCAAGCTCGTAATTTGAGGAAATAAGGTTGTCGAATTTAGGGGAAAATATAACGACTTTGTTGCTCGGGTTTTTGGCTTTATCGGCTGACAAGTTGAGACCATTGAATAGCTGGAAATGCAGAGTTTTGGATGAGACTTCGAAATATATCCGAAAGCCAAATCCTAACTGCTGACAAACAGACTGCACGATCTCAAGTATTGTTGAGCCGTAATATGATGCAATAAGCTGAGCTGACAATATAGATGCGTCGGTAGGAGTGTCGAATACGAAATTTGGAATTTTACGTTTAGAATTTTCAGGATTTATGATATTTGCATCAAATATCTGCCGAAAACCTTCAACGACGGTACTCTGTATTTTGATGTTGTCCCAAATTATACGACGGTCGAGTATACTTTCCAAAGACCTGCCACTGACGATAAGTTTATCGCCATTCTCAACGTCTTCTTCGATTTTTACATGCTCGATGACCATCGTATATTCAGACTCCGAGCTACGAAGATAATAATCTTCTTTCAAAAGCCGAATAAGTTTAGTCGTAGCTGCAGTGTAAAATTCGAAATCTCCGCATTCATAATACCGTTCAGTCCAGATGATAGACTCGTAAATATCCGTGACACCGACGGGAGTAAAAGTTTTGTCATAAACGACAAGATTCATGTATTACACCCCCTCGTATGCCGGAGTATATTGCACCTCAACTGAATATATACCGTTTGCTACAGGATCAAATCCCATAGTTGTAGATACGGTAAAAGTATTAGAGCCAGGCTGAAACTCAAGCCAATCGCTTGAAGGGTCGTCCATAATACCGAGTACCGAGACGCCTTCGCCATTATTGATGCTACTTCTAGATATCGTAACATCTTTCTTTCCACGTATCGTAGTGACAACGAGAGCATCCCCTGCCAAATATCCGGTTGAATAATCAGGATACTTGGTTATAGTTGCAAGGTTTAGCTGTAACGATTTGCCAGTTTCTACTTGATTGAGTTTGAAATAGCTGTAGGGTATAATGGATCCTGGCAGATTCTGCTGAAATCTCAGCACAATATCCATTCCAGTCGGTATGGCATCATACGGGTAATTCACGAGCAGCGAGTTTGTCACTGGACTAGCCTCACCAAAATATGTAAGATTTTCATCCAGTGACTCGTTGCTATACGGAAAACTGAAAGCCGAGCCCCCCTCTCCAAATATCCGTTTCTCATAACTAACGGAGACTTGAGAGTCCGTATCGGGACTACAGGCATAAAAATGAGGATCCGGGCATTTGATGGTAATCTGTGCAGCGCAATTTTTGCTTCCGAATATCTCTACGGTATTCTCTTGAACGTAACCGTCGATATATCTTGCGCACGATGCACCATATTTACCGAGACTCATGTCCGGATCACTGTAAAATATCAGTCTTATAGGCCGCTTGAGCGGGAAATAAGAATAGGAATCTTTCCTGGCAAGCTCGATAGTAGGCGCCCAGTTAAGAAGCAACGTAAGAGTTATCTCCCTCGAATTCTGCCGAGCCGAGTTAAAATATGCTCCGTCTGAAGAAGCAACCTCTGTAACGTTAATATCTGCACTGCCAGGAGAGATTCCGTCGATGTTCCATAAGAGCAAGGAATCTACTTCGCGACCGTCCAATCTCATCAAAAGAGATCTGCCTAAGTAGTTAATCGCTTTAACCGCACGGATCATCTCGCGAGAACCTCCCTTGTTCTGAAATTATTGAATTGCCTATTGGTCTGTCTATATATCTCTATACGAGACAGAGCTTTAGGCGAGTAGTTGTTTTGTACGAATTCATAGGTGTTGATGGTGCCTTGGCCAGAGCCAGAGACATTGTCGAGACCGGAAAGATCAGCAGGTTGACCAAAGTTATCCTGCATGCCTTTCCAAGGATCGTCGTCATCGTCTTCCGGAAGAAGGCTCTTAAGGTCGATGCTCTTAAATAACTCATCTGGGTTAAACAGATCTTTGAATCCAGAAAGAATGCCATTATCACCGATGAGCCAATCTTTAAGACTGCTGAATTTATCGCTAAAGAACGCTCCGCCATTTGTCTTAAGAGAAGTCCAGAGCTGTGAGAGTCCCTCTTTAAGCGTAATCTTTCCGTCTTTGACATCAGACCAAATTCTTCCTATGTCGTCGCCAATGTTTTTCGCAGTATCTTTAAGCGTAGTTGAGCTCTTTTCTTCTGCGGCTTTTTTATCTTTATTGGCAAGATAATATCTCTGGTTAGGAGTTAACAGCTTATTTTCCTCAGAATTCTTAGCGGCTTGACCAGCGCCCACCAATGCAGATGCTACCGCAGCCTCCGCATAAGCTGACTTCATTTGCGTAGCGGTATTGCGTGCAATGTCAACCATCTGCCTATGTTTGCTTCTGAACATATCCATAGCAGTATCATACGCATCATTAGCGCCATTCATTTCGCCTTCACCGATGTTCTGACCAAGCTCGTACATGACATGCGATGGTGAGCGAATATCCATTTCTTTTTCTACGGTATTTATTATAACTCTGGCCATCCTTCTAGACATGCCTTCCAGCTTGACCAACTTATCTTCAATACCATCTAAAAGACCCTGTATAATATCCGCCGCCATACTGTAGAACAGCATGTTCATGCTATCAGAAAGCAGACGCATGTCTTTCCAATAATCCTCCGCGAGTTTGCCCAATTGCTGAACGGCGGCATTATATCGGAACATCACTTGCACTAGCTTCTCAAAGTCAACGTCTTTAAGCGCTTTTGCAAGATCTGCTTGAGCAGCAGTCATCTTAGCATTAGCTTCTGCCTGTGCGGTCATAAGCTTTATGGTGTCATGCTCTCCGCTCATCCACTTTGCAAGACCTTTGAATGGAGCCTGTATAACATCGAAAGCTGTATTAAGAGTATCTGGAATTTGTGTAAAAAGATCGACCCACCCTGTAACAAACTTAGTTCCACTTGACAGAAGTCTTGCAAGCATCGTTTCTATACTTTCGCCTTTTATAGCAATCTCTGCCAATCCATTAGCGATATCCATTATGGTATCGTAAAGTCGCGGATGATCTTTCTTTATACCGTCGAGTACCAATTTAAATAGGAACAAGACGCCAACAAGCAAGAGCATTCCAGCTGCCGCTACAATTATACCGACGCCTATAACAATTACGCCAGCTCCAAGAATAAGAGCCGCATAGCCGAAGTTTTTCAAAGGCTCAGCAACAGAACCAAGCGCTGTACCAAAAGCTACGATAATAGTCGAGATCTTATCCAGCTTTTCATGCACAACGTCAATGGCTGCAGCAAACAAATTTACTTTTTCTCCAAGAGTTATAAGAGAATTTATAAGCAAATTCGTAAGCCCGATTATTCCTGCTATAGGTATAAGTATAGCGGTTAAAGGTATTGCCAAAATGCCAAGAGCAATTGACAAAGCTGCAATTCCAAGAGCAAGTTTGGCCATGCCGCCTACGACTTCCCATGTTACCTCTTTAAAGCCTTCAAATGCTTTCTTTATCCAATCTATATTTTTGCCCATATAGATAAAAGCGGCGGTGAAAGCAGCAAAGGCACCAGCTGCGAACAATGCGCCAAGTCCAAGTACTCTAAACGCGATGCCTAAAGCTAAGACTCCAAGCGCAAACAGTGCTATTCCTCCAAGAGTACGCCACGAGAACGATTTGAAAATATCCATTGCTGCTTGTATCTCTTTAGCATGCGTCCCCATAAGAATTAAAGCGCCAGCAAAGGCAAGAAGCCCTATGCCGCCCAAAATTAAGAATGGAGTAGCAATGGCAAGTAATGCACCAGCCAATGCCGCTAATGCAGCAAAGCCCAAAAGTTCAAGGCCTACTACTAAAGCGCCAGCTCCGATCGTGTCTCTGAAATACTTCATGGAATCAGCAATATCCTTTAACGGATTTATAAGCAGTAAAAGCATTCCTACTAATGACCATAGGCCAGCAAGAACCGCTACAAAACCTAAAAGAACATAAATATTTTTTGTTAGAAGTGATCCTAAGCCGATCATACTTAGCATAACAACAAGCAAAATGCCAAAAATTGCAGCTATAATGCCAATGCTAGTCCAAATACCTTTTGCTTCATCGGCTAATTGCATTAATGGGGCAATAAGCAATCGTATAGCCAAAACTAATGCTAGTATGCCTAATATTATGCCTATTAATCCGCCAATTGATTTTCCAGATTCTGATTTCTTTCCAAGTTGCTGAAGAACAGCAGATGCAACTAAAAGTATAACTGAAATAATACCCATTATCGCAACAGTCTTTAGCAATTTTTCGGTATTGAAAATGGAAAGCACAGCGACAATCAAAGACACTAAAGCTAAGGCAAAAGCGGTAGTCCTTATAACAGATATGCCAGCTTTTAAAAGATCCGGATCCGTTTTTTGCCCTATTTTTGTCAATACAAAAACAAAAATAGTAATCAATGCCGTTATTAATGCAAAGGCACCTATACTTCCAATTAAAGTGTCGTATATTTTGCTAAAGAGCACAAATATACCAGCAAGCAAACCTATTGCTATGACTAAAGCTCTAACAGCTTTAATTATTACCTTTATAGCTTTCTGAACAGCATCAACATCCTCTGTTTTCCTAAGAATGATGAGCAATATCGTAAAGAATGTAGCAATAAGAGTCATAAACGAAACAACGAGTATGAAAATCGACCACACTTCAATAATTGAAGTATCTGTCTTCTTCATCCATGTGCTAATAGCTATAATAGAGGCAAAAAGAATAGCCATAGCTATTGCTATATTTTTCATTATAACTGTAATGCTTACAATGCTATCCAAAATAGCAGCGCTTTCTGGATCAACACTAGTTACTGTTCTAAAAACACTCCTTAATGTGCCAAGAAAGCCCTTTTTAGGATTTTCTTCTACTGCTACAGGTCCTTTTGACAGTTTTTTCACAAAAAGAGTAATGAGCGCAATTAAAGCTGAGATAACAAGTATCATAGAACCCATTATGAAAGCCGCTTGCTTTATTTTTGGTAAGTCAATCGAAGCCAATATGGCAAACGCTGCTGCCAAAACAACTATTGACATAGCAAAAGACATCGCTACTTGCCCAAAAGCTTGAATCATTTTTGCTTTGGCTGCTGTCTTTAATGCACTTGCTACGCCATTTATAAAGTTAGCTATTGTAGCCGGCAGCATAGCAATACCCTTTGCGAATTTTCCAGCAGCGCTAATGATGTTAAATATTCCAATTAGCGCTTTTACAGCTAATAAAACTAAGCCTATTAATGCTGTGGCTAATAAAATTTTAGGAAGAGATGTTACAATTTTGCTTAATAACTGTACAAGTATATCCAGAACACTTATTAAAATTTTCAGCACTGGCATTAGTATACTGTTTAAAACATTAAACAGCGAGTTTATTATTGTAATAACAAGCGATGCAAAGTTTTTAATAAACTTACCTATCCCAGAAAAAGCTTTAGATATAAGGCCGAAATTCTGTTCCAGTCCGGCTATAAAACCGAATACAAGCATAGCGCCTATAGCAAAAAATACAACAGACGGAGAGTGAATCCCGAATATATTTTTTACAAGGGTTACTATACCTTTAAAAGCCGTAGACAGTGCCTTTACTATTACACTCCATGTTTTTGAAAAGCCTGTCCAAAAGCCTCTGACTATATTACCTCCGATCTCGACAAATTTATTGCCAAGCCGTTTAAAAAAGCCAACTATGCTGCCCCAAAAAGTGCGAAGCTCATCAATAACTTGAGGAAGTGTCTTATCGCCTAATGACCTAAGCCAATTAATTAACATGGCTATTAATTTTATAGGCAAAGCTATGGCAGCTCCTACTCCAAGAAGTATAAGACGAAATGCCTCTAACGCTTTTTGATTGACTAGAATCGCTCCTGTTCCATCAAGAATTGCTCTAAAAAGACCGCTCAAGGAACTAAGTAATTCTTTAGTCCATCTTAAAAATGGCGACACAAATATCCAAATAGACTTAATAAGAGAAAACGCAAATTTTATCGCTCTCGCTAAAAATTTAACCACAGAACGTAAGGTCGCTGCTTGTTCTTCTGTAAGCTCAAGCCCTTCCGCCCATTCTCTAAAGCCCCTTGTTATTCGTACCAATGCCGAAGCAAGACTTTCAGCGTTCTTTAAAAATGGAAATACCTCAGCCCATGCGTCCTGAATATAACCTAAAAAACCTTTTTTCTCATCAGTACCTAAGAAAAAGTCTCGAAGCGCCTTAAGAGCTGCCATAAAGTCTTTTCGGCCAAAGGTTTTGGACCAAAGTTCAAGAACTTTGTTTCTAAATTCTCCGCCCTTAACAAATATCTCATAAAGAACATCCGTAACATCTGTCCAAAACTTGCGTGCCTCATTATAGTCGCCAAATATCAGTTCCCACGTTTGAGACCAACCAGTTGCAACAGCTTCCTTGGTATAGTTGAGTGCTTCTGCAAAAGTCTTCGTCTCCTGAGCAGCTCTAAAAGCGCGTCTACCAAGATTGTACTCCTTGGTGCTAAGCTTTGTGACCATCTCACCAACAAGCTTTGCATCATCGCCAGCAGCTGCTAAGATCTCATCAAGCTTTTTCGTGCCATCCGCATACTCATCAATCCAGCGCATTGCATCACGAACGCTAACTTCTTTCATTTGATTAGTGTACTCAAGAATCTCTTTGGAGAACTTGCCATATACGTCGAGCGATGAAAGTAAAACTTCTGAAGTAAGCCATCTATCACTCAGATTTTGATTGAAGTTGGCGATCGATACAGCATGACCCTGTAAAGTCTTATATGTGCCGTCAGCCTGCTCTTTAAGTGTACCAGCAGCCTTTGCCGCCTCTAAAGCCGTTTTCTTAAATTCGGCAGTAGCCATGTTGGCATTCTCTATTGATCTCCAGTCGATCAATGTTACAGCGCCAGTACCCAAAGCCTGTGATAAGTTGTAGTAAGCACGAGAGGCTTCCCACGTGTTAGCGCCAGAAAGTGCTGCCCAAGTGGAGATACCCTCCATTGCTCGTACAGAGGTTCTTAAGTCTATACCCTGAGATGTGAACTTACCAATGTTGCTTGTCATGTCCTTGAACGAGAATGAGGTCTCATCAGCGAAAGTTCTTAAATCATCGAGCTGGCTATTGACAGCTTCAATCTGGGCATTAGTATCTTTAAATTGAGAAGCCGTCGCTGCCATAATTGTCTGTGTTGCAGTAACCTTTTCGGCATAGTCTCCCCAGCCTTTAGTGGCACCTTCGGTGAGTGTCATCTTAAGAGCTCTATTCATAAAGTTCTCAAGACGATTACCTACGGAAAGAAGTGCACCAACAGACACAGTCTCAAAAGCTGAAAATGCTTTACCAAGAGCTCCGAGCTTATTAGACATGGACTTAGTATCGAACTTGTCCATGTTTTTCTCAAAGTTCTTTAGCGCTTTAGAGCCTTTGTCAAAGGAAAGAGATTCTTCAAACTCTTCGAAAGTCTTTTGTGACTTTTTAAGTTTCGGGTCGAATTCTTTATTGTCGAACTGCATAGAGACGACGCGTTCGTCTACGTTAGGCATTAATCAGTCACCTCTTTCCATATTTTCTTAGTGATTTTATCAAATATAGGTCTAAGGGCCGGATTAATGTAGTCCACACCTTGGACGTATCCTCCCGTAGCAGTTCCATGCCCATATTGCAAAATAACGGCTATGGGCGTACCGTCTACTATATTAGAGTTCTTCCATATGATTGATACGGAAGAATCGGTTTGTCGAGTTTCATAGCTCCATGACGAAGCCGTTTTGCCAGTGTCGACAGGAGTAGCCGCAGCAAGAGCAGCTACCCCTTCTTCACCGTATTGTTCGAGAGACTTAAATATGCTTTTCTGACTCATCTTTTTAAAAAACTTGCTCGTATTTTCGAATGAGCCTTTCGTTTTATAAGTTAGTATAGACATATAAGTCTCCTTTATAAAATATTACTTACATAACAATTGCTGTAGAAAACGATGCCTTTGCTGAATAACTCGGATTATCTCCAATTGCGACTACCGCGAGACTATTCGAATATGATCCTCCGGAAAGAACAGCACAATACACTTCATTACTAAAGCTGTTGAAAGAGCTGCTATCGGTACCGGATAAGGTAACATAAGTCGAATCGAAAACATCAATTGCGATGGTAGAATCAGATGCTAAAATATCCTGTTGATAACGTCCGGCAATGTTATTCTTAACTCCACAATACTCAACAGTGCCAATTTTCGAATCTCCGGATAAACCAGTATTATTAACTATGGTCAACGTTAATCTACCAATGAGCCATTCATCAGTTATTGTTATCTTTCCGGAAGATTTGGAACCGCCGGATCGTATAATCGGTATAATAGGCATGGTAAATTACCTCCTTGCGTATTTAATATACGCGTCTTTGTAGCCGTCCTTCTTGAGCTTTTCTACTGTCCGCTCAGCTGAGGACTTGTATTTGTCAGCCTCGACGGTTACAAAATAGTAATATCCGTTGGGAGCCGGCTCTTCTTTGGGTTTGTCCCCTTTTTTCTTAAGACCAAACTCTTTTGCTATGAATTTAGCCTCGTCTGCGACGATTGCGTCGAGTTCTTTAGGTGTGTTGAGAATATCGCATTCTCTGAAATTGGTATGGAAGCCATGCTCAACAATGAGACAGTGCTTGCATTTTGATTTTATCGGAGTTTTGCCTTTTACAGCATCAGGAGCATTCTCTGTGGAACTCCATCTGAGAACGCCGTAATAGTCGACGTTCGGACGATCTTTTGACCAAACTCTGGTCATACCGCCTCCGCCTCTGACATATGTGGGCGGGCCAAACGCCAGCGCCATCGCAGACGCATAACGGGTTGCGAGATCTTTGTCTTCGGGTCTCTGGAGCGAGTAAAAGACAGAGATGCCTTTTGCATCGGTATCATCAGCACTATTGCTATGCCATGAAAGGAAGAGGTCAGCACCCCAATCAGGTCCATATGCCTGTTTGCCTCTGGCTTCGAGATCAGGATTCTCTTCAAGAGTCTTCTTTGTGAGTCTTACCTCAACGTCTTCGTACTCTTCGAGGTACTTCTTCAAGATGTTTACGGCTTCCCAGTTGTTATTGCCTTCATAAAAGCCCTTAACAACCCATTCGTAATGATAGCCTCTTTCGCTATCGTCCTTGACTCTTACATGGGAAGCATTGTAGTTCTTGTAGTGTCCAGGGTCTATTACTATAAGAAATTTTCCCATTGGTTTCTCCTTATCCGCACGTTCCGTATTTGGCTCTTCTTGCAGCATTCAAGGCTTTGTTCTGGCTATAAATATCCCTTTTAGACATCTTCTTTTGCCCTTTAGGATCGTTCTTAATAGAGCAAATATGTATGAGTGTCAAGAGACGATTTATGTGCCACTTCTGGCATGGATCAAAAGGTATCTCGCAAGCTATCATATAATAATAGATAAGCTCTGAGGTCTGCGTTTCTGCAGTCTTTCTACTTTTTGATGCACCAGGAGGAGATTTGAACGTCGTAGCCGTATACGGATCGTGTATGTATTTGTTAATCTCTTCTATATTCTCTCTCGTAAGAAAGTCATATACTTCTGAGGGTATGTTCTGTGTTATTGTCATGCAGCGAACATAGTCTTTGAGCTCTTCTGTTGTTTTCTTCTGGTCTGTCAGAAATGGTTTCTTCCATTTTGACTCCCATTTTGAAATTGAGACAAGGCTATGCTCAAGCTGAAGTGTTGCTCCGGGAAAGAACCCAAACGAAGAAGTTTCTTCAATGAAGAATTCTTTCGCAGGTACTTTGATCGTCAGCATTATTCGAGTTCTTTCTTGGCAAGTTCCTCACGAACCTGGCTGCGCATCTCGGCAGGAATGACGCTGGTAAAGAATTCCGTCGCTGCTTCTCTGTTCATCATGAGCTCGCTGAAGATTGCATCGTATGCGGCTGTCTGAGAGAACTCTTCTGTGAGCGCGGCGTTCTTTATGAAGCGAGAGCCATCTGCGGACTTCTGGCCATAGGCAGCAAGAAGGATCTTGTCGAACAGAGGAACGATCTTATACGGGTCGCCGCCTTCCTGGATCTTGTCTATAGCCTCGGCAAGACCACCGTCTACTGATGCCTGGAGCTTGATGATTTCGGACTTCGTAAGGTTGAAATAGACTTTTTCAGTCTTCTCCTTATCGTTGAAGTCGGTGTAGGTTACTTCTTTGATGTACATGGTTGATTTCTCCTTTTCTTTTTGTTACATTATTTGGGACTGCCTTCTTTTATTTTCAAAGGATCTATGTTCAGGTAATATGTAATATCGGCATTTACGACGTTGCTAGCAATTACTTCATGCGTCCTCTCACTATCCGCATATATAGAAAACGGAAGCGATCCTCCGCCAGCTACTACATGAATGCTTAATCCCTCGTAATAAAGGCTAGGATTAGATGATACGGCATAGTCGACGCCAAACCATCCTGTAACCTCATCAACTTCTTCTGAGCCTTCGGGATGAGCCTGCAGTGTTACTTCAGTTCCATTTTCAATCAGATCTTGAAACGTCTGGCCTTCCTCTGCATAAAAAAATCCAGAGAAAACTCCTGCTGTGGAGCTGCCTTCTGTCGAAACCGTAGAAGGACCTATTTCTATGCGTTTAAGTTTTGACTGTTGCTTTGTCTTGTGCATCATCTTAGATGCAATAAAATGCTTAAACATACTTTCGTTCTCCTATAAAAAGGTTAGGGAGTGATCCCATCTATGAAACCACTCCCATTTTGAATTTTTGATTACTGGAGAAGTGCGTAGATCTCCGACGGATACAGGACAACAGGGTTGTCGCCCACACCCTCACCACCGAACAGCTTCGCCTCGATCGATGCGAGCTTCGTAGCATCAACCTTGGTAGAGTCAAGCTCGACATGAGCGACGGGGCGATAAGTTTTGTCGCCGATCTTGCCGACTTCCATAGGAGTCGTCGAGAACTCCCAACTGAAAGTCATGGGCTCGGGGCTGTCATTGATCGTCTCATAGGATCTCTCCGCAGGCTGAGCCTTCGCATTGTATACGATGTGAATCTTGTATCCATGCTCTGATTCATCAGTGTCGTTACCAACTCTGGTACGATAGACGAAGCAGAATGCTTTCCTCTTCTGCTGGCCAAGGACTAAGCCAGGAGCCGGAGAAGCAGAGCCATCGCACTCCTCCCATGCATCAGGATAGGTGAATGCTTCGATGGTGCCATTGAATTCCTCATTGCTGAGAAGATTCAGATACTTGATGTTGTCGGCATACTGGGCGTTCGCCTCAGCGCCTTCACGACTTTCGGTTACGCCGGTAAGGCCGTTCCATGCAACGCCTACTCCGTAATCGCCAGCGCCTTTGCCGTAATCAGTATCGCCAACAGCGGCGGGAGTGTCTTTAGCGACGTAAAGTACGCCGTGGTCTACACCAGTTTCATACAGTCTTTCACCGACTGCATCCCATTTGAGTTCAGGCATAATATTATACTCCTTTAGTAATATAAACTGAATGTGTCATGATTCAGATTGTCTCTCGTAAAATGTGTGTTGTACCGACTCTGCGGAAACTTAAATACAAATTTACGAATGAAGTCAAGTGAATCGGGATCTTTTGAAATATACGTGATTATATATGATTGGTGATACGTATAGTTTTTATTGTCAGCTTTGGGGGAAAGGCCAGAAGACCGTTCGTATACAAGGCAAGGATACTTCATAGTAACCGTTGCAGGAGGCTGAAAGTAGACATTGCGAGATCCTAAAAGATCGCAAAGCTCCTCGTGCAGATCAAGTCTGTCCGCCATGATCTTCCTCCTCTTTGTATACGTCGCCCATGTTGAGAATAAGTCTCGGCCTCTGCATTTGCACCGCCGAAACATTCCATTTAGCTCCCATAAACTCTACGTATTTAATTTCGCTGTAATGTGCATATGCGTAAGAGTCGGCGACAATGCTAATTTCGTTGTTGAAAACAAGATCGTTATTAACTTTGTCGGCCGACTGATCACGCGCAACGACACGATTCAGCGTTCCAAAATATGGACGCTCTACAATCGTATTCATCCATACTCCAGGACGAGTTTCTCCAGCTACAGCGAAACCGATTTTCCCATAAAATCGTGCCATTTTGAATTTTTACCTTAGGTCTCCGGATAGTCGGCTCCCCACTTGCCGGACTTCGTCTTGTTACGATTCGCGCCAGCATAGATGGGATTGCCGGTGTATTCACCGAATACGGAGGTCGGGTTGACGCCATCAACGACGGGCGTTGCGTCAGAGAAGTAGATGGCAAGAGCAGACTGCGGTCTGGTAAGAGCGCCAGAGAGTCTCGTCTCAAGCAGGTACTTGTACTGGTTGTAGTCTATGTCGAAGTCGTCGAACATAGTTACGGCACCCTTCTTGTCGGAGCCTACGGTGTAGTCGGCAAGGTTGACAACGATACCGAATACCGTCGGATACTGCTCCATAACCTCAACCTCGACGATGTTCTTTACGCCGAGAGCAGCGCAAAGCTCAGAGTCGGTCGTGTAGATCTTACGGCCATTGGCATCACGCATCCAGAGCAGTTTGAGGTGAGCCTTCTTCGTGGTGAAGAGGGTCTTGCCGGCAGTGCCTTTGAGGTCAGCCATAGCCATGGCAATATCCTCAACGAGAGCATCAGAGACCTGAAGCTGAGCAACACCGGTGTTGGTGCCTTCATCGTCGCCGGAGCCGACAGTTTCGGTCCAGCTGAGAGTCGTGGGCTGTGCGAAGTCGGAAGAAGAAACGCCGAGCACCTTCTGCACAGTGTAGAACGATGCATCCGTAAGGATCGGACGGATGTGGGTCGGATCGATCTTGTCATCGTCGTCTACTTCTCTGCCATCGCCGAGAAGAATTGCACGAGCAACTTCCTCATTCAGCTTGCCACGCATTTCGCCACGGACGAACTGAACGACGTCGAAGTCGGTAATATCCACGATGTCATCGCGATCGAGTTTCTGTTTCTTATAGATGGTGTACGGAGAAGTGGTTCTGCGAGCAACGCCGAAGAATTCTTCTTTCTTCATGTTGGTCTTCAGGTAACCCTTCGCTCTCGCCTCATCTGCAGTGATATCATAGGTCGTCGACTTGATTCTGCTGAACGGGCTCTTGTGAACACCATTCATAACCGTGCTTACCCATTCCTGATCACGGTCTATCTTTTCGGGTATCGCGCCGTGGACATCCTTGAACTCGGGGAAAAGTGCCTCGATGTTCTGGATACCGTAGGTAGCGGCGTGCGCCATAACCGCTTCTCTCAGCGAACCACCATTATTCTTGGCGTCTTCGAGAGCCTCAGCGAATATAGCGGAATGGTTGAGGGTATCGTCATCACGAGCGGTGCCCTTATCGAATACATTGTGTTTCATTATACCAGACTGCTCCATTTCTTTATCATCGTCTTCTTCATCTTCTTCGTCATCGTCCTCGTCTATGTCTGACAAAATCTCTGTCAGCAAAGCAGATACAGCTTCCTTCTGCTCATCAGTTAAAGTACTAAGGACATCGCCTACTGTTTTTTCGTCATTAGAGTGACGGATCTCTTCATTTGCTGCCATTATGGCTTCCTCCTGTTCAATCATTGGATTGCGATCATCTATGTAATCGTCATTGTAAAATATAGCGTCTTCTTCTTCCCCAAACTCATGGTTTGAGCCAGAATGGGCAAGTGTTATGGTGTCTATTACGGCACCAGGATTTGCTCCGGAAATAACGAGACTAACTTCTCGTATTGTTCCATGAAGAACGTCTCCTGCCTTCTGGAGAAGCTGATTTGCATAGATGGACAGAGAATTAATATCCCCAGAGCCAACAAGCTTCTTGCAGGTTAATGCTTTAGGCGTCGTGTTAAATTTGCATTTAGCATACACGCCTTCAGGTCTATTCTCCAAAAACGCATGACCGATCACGTTATCGGGGCTGTCATGCTGATGCTGCCATACAAGCGGAACAGTAGCTCCGTCCTGCACCTTGAAAGCATCACGGCGAATTGTTCTTCCATCGGAGCATCTCAAATCGTTTTTGGTAGCCCATCCACCAAAATCATACTCGTTTACTGCCATTTTGAATTTTGCTCCTTTTAGTATTGCTGGTATTCATCCTGCGGAACTTCTTCCTCTGGAGGATACTGGCCTTCCATCATTGGATCATTGCCTTCGCGATTAAGGTTCTTATTGCGAAGCTCGTCCGCAGTAGGATCATCGCTAGGCTTAAGGCCGACAATTGCTCTGAACTCGTTACTCGACATGATCTCATTACGTGTGAACTTATCGGCGATGTCCGCCAACTTCTCAGCTGTAACAAGCTTAAACGGCGTAGAGAAGAACATGATAGTCTGGCCCTGAGTTCTTGCGGTCTTCGTCAAGAACTTACGTCTTAGCTCTTCTACGATTGCGCAAAGCACGGGCTCTATAGTTCGAGTCCTATAGTTCAGCATAGCCTGCTCATCTGCGGTACCGTCAAAAACTTCCTGGGTAAGTCCTAACTGGTTGTATAACGTGCTCGTTAGATACTCGATCTGTTTCTGAAGGTTGTTTTCGAGCGGACGATTCAGCTGAGTTATACGCTCTGTTGCATCCGTATAAGCTATACCATACTTCGAGTCTTTAAGCTGATGCTCAATAGAAGACCGGCGTCTTTCGGCTTGATCTTCCCTTGACTTGCTCTTAATCGAATATGGCAACTGTATGATAAGGTCCAATTTGCCAGCACCGGCTTGCTCGTCGATACTGTCCATAAGAGCCATCTTACGAATAAGGCGTTGCAAAACTCCATTCGGCTCATTCATGATAGAATAAAACGGATTCTCAATTATGCAACAGGCCCTCTTCTTAATGATAATCTCTTTTCTTTGACAGACCTTTTCATCATAAACTTTTACACGAACTGCTTCCGGATACCATTCAAGTATCTGCGCTGTTCGCATCGACTTTACGTCGAAAGCCCCTGTTTCTGGATTAATATCCGTATCAGTAGGCACTATACACACGACGCCTTCATCGAACATGGACAAAACCACATCTCTGAAAAACTCGCGTGCTGTTTGGTCAATGTTTGCTTCAACAGTCAAACACTGATTCAAATATGAGTCCACGTCATCGGCAAACTGGCCATTCTCATTAATGCGCACATGACGAATATCCTGAGATACACAATCGACTGCAATGCGGTTAAGGATCATAGCCATTATAGACTTATCATTGCCGTATCTTAATCTATGTGCGTCCGGTCTATATGCGGTGCTGTACTGCGTTAAAGTAGTGTTTACCGTCGGGTCTCTGTTATTTCTGAATGCATTCCACGCATGCATCAGACGTTCGCCGATGCCCATAGAGCCTCCTTATTTTATGTTCTTTTGTTTCTTATTTTTATGTGATTGAACCATTCGCATTTTTATTTAATGTACTCGTTTCATAAGCATCTTGATTATCTGCATCTACTTTTCTAAGCACATATCGTATATCGCCATTCTTTTTTAAATAATCAAAGTCGATACCTATCGCAAACCCGGTTCCTTTTAATTTTTTATTCAATCTAGAATATTGCCGTAAATACTTTGACTCTGTATTTTTTACTTTATTATCTAAAAGAGCAAGTTTGACTATGCTTTTTGTTTTTGATCTTTTTTTATATGCTTTACTATATGAATCGAGAGTTTTATTTAATTTGCGGACGCCCCACTTCATACCAGGAACACCATAATGCATGAGGAAGTTCTCATATTCTTTCTGAAAACTCATATGCTTACCTCCTTCTTTTCTTTATCAAAGGCAATGTAGCCCTATCGATAATTCTTTGTTCGGTAGGATCCCTGTTGTTTCTAAATGCATTCCACGCATGCATTAAACGTTCACCGATGCCCATAGAGCCTCCTTATTTTCTTTTTTTGAACTCGTATGTTCCATCTGGATTATGCTTATAACGATTTTCAGAATCGAAATAAGAATACGTATGCGCTGCATCTCGTACTCCTCTTGCGTGTCCACTTCCCATCCCGAAAATGGAATCCCACACAGCTTCCCTTTGCCTTTGGGTTGCTGCTGCATTCTTAACGTCATAATTATCCAGTTTAAGCGAGTCTTTTGCATTGGCAACAGCCGCGTCCACAGTGCTATTGGCTTGTTTCAGATTTTTATTCCAATCTTTCAACGCTTTTTCATATTTCGCTACCTTTTCTTTATTGCCTTTAGCTTTGTATTTACTTATTTTACGATTATAAGCACGCTGAACACCGCTGTTCATTTTGTGCATTTTTTCTCTTTCGGCAGCTCCGCTTGCCACGCCCCTTAACACACGACGCTGATATTTATTTAATGACTTATATGTTTCCTTTCTCACGCCCCATTTCATACCTTTGATACCGTAATGCATGAGAAAATCTTCATATCTCTCTTGAAATTTACTCATCTGTATATTCCCCCAGTCAATTTATCATATCGTTTTAAGCTTTTACGCATTTCCCGCGCCTTTTTTCTGTTATAATCTCTATCAGACGTGTTAGCACGAATATCAGCAACTTCTTTCCAATATGCTTTAGACCGGGCATTAGTATAATCATCTATTGCCTGTTTATTGCCGGCATTTTGAGGATTGTACTTAAAATCAAGAACATCCTTTTCGGCTCTATCTGCGGCGTTCATGCGCTTAAGACGTATAGAATCTGAGACATACTGCTTCCTATTATTAGCGTCTATATGCTTTCTCAAAGCATTAGCGCCAATCGCTGCTGCAGTTACGCCCCCAACAATAGCTGCTCTTTTTAAAAACCTTTTTCTGCGCTCTCTTTTTCTGTTTTCTTTATATGCCAACCGAGTCTCGCGTCTTTGCTGACGACTCATAGCTTTATAATCGGCTTTTCTAACGCCCCATCTCATGCCAGGAACGCCATAGTGCATAAGATAATCTTCATATCTTTCTTTAAAGTTCATTCGAATGCCTCCGCATTTACTTTGTAAGCGACAAATGCATCCATCATGGCGGAAACATTGTCTATTTTGGCATCACGCCGCTCTTTTAAAAGCTTACGGTTGCCGTTTGTGTCTTCTATAGTTATGCAGTTGCCCATGCAATAATTCATGATAGACTGATCAAATAAAAGCCACCTTTTGTCTGCGAGGTTACGCAATTCTCCAAGTGGCACTGATTCAGTCTTAGCTCCCTGAATAACTTTCTCTACCCCGAATTCACTATGCTCAAGTTTCCATCTCTCAACAAAATATTTAGCATTATAAGGGTCATAGCCGAGGCAACGTACATCATACTCGTTCTGCTCTATATGTCTATCAACAAGATCATACACGTCTTCTGGCTCAAGGACTGACTTATTCATGATGATAAGCGATCCTTCATTTATAAACTCCTCATACTTTGTGCGAGCTGCAAGAGGCAATTTGTAAAGCCGGTCCTCAGTTATAAAGCTAAGAGCTTTGACTCCAAACATACCATTTGCTAAGGGAAATAGAAAAGTAAACGCCCAGAAGTCATCACCAAGCGAAGCATCCATACCAAGTGCGCAAGGCATACCCCAAAAATCCTTACGCGGATGAAGCTGTATCTGCTCATATGTAAAGAAATATGTGTAGCCTTCCATTGGTATACCGAAACGCTTTGCTATAATATCATTCCGAGCTTCAGGGTTTTGTTCGGCTCTTTCCACATCTTGCTGGTACGCTTCATACGAAACGGTTATGCCCAGATTCGGGTTAGCCTTAATCCACATCGCAGGGTCAGCAATTTCAGAAATATCATCGAGCTTATAGTACCAGATAGATACGTGTGGTGCATAATACTCTCCACGTAATATCTTCATAAGCTCCATTTTGATTGTGTCACCAGAACCATTTCGGACAGTACCTTCTGAACTGCTGGCCACAATGATGTAATCATCGAGTTTAGACGCACCCTGCTCAAGTGCGCCTATTGGATCCTCGCGTATGTCTCCGGACAACCATTCATCAACGGTTGAGTACTTATTGCGAAGACCCTGAAGTTTGTCGATTGACATAGGTCGAATTTCGAGCAGCGACCCTGTTAAAAAGTTCTCAATGCCCTTCTTCGTGGATGCTAACTTTACACGAGCGGCCTTGGAACCTGTCGTGTTGTTGATCGAACCCTCTGTTAGAAACTTGAAAAGCGGACCCCTCGATCGAATTATCGACGTTCTGATTGGCGACAGGGTCTCTTCTGCTTGTCTCATAGTGGGCGCCGTCACAACTTGGGAGGTGGTCGATGTATCGACATTCAGTCCGTATGACTGAACACAGCTGTCATACATCGATTTTGCACCGCCTCTAGCGATGATTAGATACTGCTTCTTGGTAAGTCGGTGAAGCCTACGCTTAAGCTCATAGTGGCCGCCGCCATTACCGTCCGGTGTGAAAACAGATCTGTCGGTATAATAAAACCAGCCATAGAGTTGCTCCGCCCAGAGCTTAAACGACGGTAACAGATGTAAGTCCGATCCATCTGTTAAGGTAAGCTCCGATTCGCAGTAGGCGATCCAACCCTCTACAGCTTCATCGTCATAGTAAAAATTTGGATTGGCAATCAGATCGTCAATCCTTGCCATCTCAAGCGCAATCTCTTGGCAAATGGGGATCTCGCCTCGAAGAACTTGCTCCTTGAATTCAGCGTAATATCTCGGTGTGGCTTTATTGGAGAGCATTTATTTTGACTTCTTTAAGCTCTTTGTCATATATGTACTAAGTCCCTCAAATACGTTATAATTGTCTTTGAAATTCTTTTTATCAAAAGTATATTTGTACGTATAATGATTAGGATTAGTCTCATTTTTAGGCTTTACTTTTTCTTTTTTCACGTTTCCAAAGACCTGCGCTGCTGTGTATAATGCTGCTCCTGTAAGAGCCGCTCCAAGAACAACTCCTCCTGTTGTTTTTAAAGCCTTTTTAAATGCTCTTCTTCCGGGGCTCAATTGCTCTTCTGTAAGATCTTTTAAAGTTTTTTCATTCTTTAATCGCTCTATACGATCTTTAAGCTCTTTGTCGTCAAGCATCTGCACATTTCTAGCAGCGCGTTTTCGATCTTTTTTTATGCTCGCTCTTTTGCCTATTTTCCCCAACCTTCTGGCTCTTGTTTCGGCATTCCAATGCCCCCATTTCATACCTTTTATTCCATGGTGAATAAGAATGGCATTCTCCTCGGCAGCATTTATAGCCTCGTCACCGAGCATAGCTCTCGCAAAAGCCTTGTCTTCCTCTAAATTCATACGCTGTCTCCTAACTCATCTGAAATTACGGTCAAATGCCACTCAAACTTCTTTATCATCTCCTCAAAAGAGTTGACGATGAAAGAATTTGCGGGTGGATCAAAGACCATGCGAAGTCTCAGATGCATGTATTCTTTTACGTTGTTACACATGTCGATTCTGTCATAGAAATCTCTCCATGTTTCGGATGCACCTGTAATATGGAAAGGCGTATCACTTCCTATCCCCAATCTGGAGATGTCTGTAAATATTGCATTGATGTGAAGTATTAACTCTGCATCAAAAGGGTTATTCTCATCGTCCATGATTTCCCCAGGCCATAAAGTCTGCTTCATAGAATTGAGAATACTCTCACTTAAAACTGAGTCCGGCATAGACTACCTCCATGGAATAGTATCGTTTGGTCTGCGCTCTATAAGATCTGCGGACCTAAGTTGTGCTCTTTGCACAGAACTATAATGTATAGCGTTATGCGTGTCAAGAGAAACTGTGATGAGATTCTCTGGATCAAACAAATATACGCTATGCTGCTCAAGGTCTTGAAGAGTGATCGGACGAATATGGTGCACAAGGATCTGCCCAAATATTGGGCGATCTGCGCAAGCAAGGTCACAACCATTGTCGCGTGTGATGATGTAGTGGCGCACATCATTCCACTCTTTTGAGTTGTGATAAAAGTCCTGACCAAATAACCGGTCTTGAGATTCGGAATCTATACCGACTCTTCCATTGAGCATGAGCGCTTTTAAGCGATCCATGAAAGTAGGAAGCACAATTAACTCAGTGTATGTCATCTGGCTCCTCGTTTCCTGAGTACTTCCTCATGGCGCTAAGCGCATTTGTGTAAAGTTCCTCGATTCGCTTCGAAGCATTGATCGCATCTGTCTTTGCAGATATCAGATCCTTCTGCTTTTCGAGAATCTCCTTCTCTAGACGTTCTTTTGTGGACCCGAGCTTCAAGTAATGGGTGATTACTTGAGATGAAGCTGTGCCATTCCTGAGTTGCTCTTCTGCCAGATTAACAGCAAGGGCTATTAGCTGGTTTTCACGCTCTTCAGGACTGGTTGCTGGCCTTGCTCTGGGCTTCTTGGAAGTGGCCATGATTAAATCACGCTCACTTTCTTACGCCTTTTGAAGGCTTCAAATATCCTTTTCATGAGTTCTATCTCCTTTCAGTACCGGTTTTGGAGTACTTTGGGAGGGGTTCCTTTGAGTTTTAATGTACTATGTGAGAAAGGACAATTCAATAGGACACCGAAAGGAGAAGGCTCATCCATGTCAAAAAAGCCACAAAAACAGTGGATGGTGAAAATAACAAAGGAGGACCCAAAGAAACCCTTTCCAAAATATTCCCCCGGAGAAATTTTAAAGAGGCCGGCGATGCAGTAGGGGGTGTAATTTTTCCGACCCCTCCCCCTGTCTCAAGCTTCAATAGGACGAGGTGGTTACGTCATATTTTTGGCTTGAAACAAGGTTTGGAGCGGACAAAAGGAATAAAAAATGGGAGAAAATATGCTTTTTGTCAGATTTCGCGCTCAACTTTTACGTATTCAATAAAATATGGCGCGTGAACCATTTTTTCAACAGCTTCATTAACTATTTTTTGGTTTTCTTCGTCAGAATAATCATCTGAAGTTGCCGCAAAATATGCTAATGTCTCTGTTGTTCTGTAGCCATGCTGAATATCGTAAGCGTACCAATTGTCAAAATCATCAAAAGGATCATAAGGATTGTCAGTTGTTGTTGGTAAATAAGCAATCATCACAATTCACTCATCCTTCCGACAAAATAGATGAAACAGTAGACGCAGAAATACCAAATTTCTGTGCTATTTCAGCTGTTGTGTATGCTTTTGTGCCATTAGCACGCGTTCTATTAGCAAGGCTTTGTATTTGTTTGCGTTCATTAGGCGTTAAGGAAATAGCTTGCTTCTTAGGCATTGCCATTTCTTTAAGCGATTTAGAATCTATACCAGAAATAACCTCAGAAAATAAGGTAGGCGAAACAGCACCAGCATTTATAGCTTCCCATTGTCTATCTGTAAGCGGTTTTGTTTCACGCCTTGCAGAATATAAAGCTCTTCCTTCTGCTAAAAAACGAGACTTCATTTTTTTGAATTTATCTTTATCGTAATATAGCTCAGGATTATTTTCTTTAGCCTGCTTTGTTTTGAGGTCGGTATAAATAATAGCCATTCTTTCGCGAGGGGCATTCATTTTATTTCTTACAGCCATATTTTTTAGCTCTTGTACTTCGTTAGAATATACTTTCGCAGCGGCTGCAGAATATGGGGTGTTTTCTGTGGCTATGGCTTCTTTTCGAGCCCGTTGTGCAAGCGCCTTCATCTTATTCGCATAGTCAGCATATGCTAATTCAATGGGCCATTTTTTATCAGAGACAAGTTGACGAGCATCAGTCACTGTATCCATTTGCGATACTTTTATTAGCTTATCTTTTTTAACCCAATTGCCTTTTGCATCTTTAGAACTATATGGTTTGCCTGTCTCTTTCCAAATTAATTCGCCATTTTTATAACGCTTTAATTCATCAGGAGACATCTCGCTTACATATTTCAGACGTCTATCTTTAATATGTACTTCTGCACCAGCTCGTGTCATTATTGTGCCAGCGCCATGATTTGTTTTTCCTGTTTTAGGATTAATATTGCTCTGGTATTTTTCTTTAAGCTCTTTAATATTAAAAACTTTCTCAGAAGTTTTGTAATCAAGCTTATGTTTTTCAGCATCAATAACAACCATCGAATGCTTAACTGCGCGAATAACCTCATCTTGAGGAGCACCTTGCGCTGTCATATCTGCAATAAGATTTGTAATAGAGCCCATTTGTATTCCTTTCTCGCGCTTGGTCATATATTTCATCCCTTTACGCTCAGGAAATGAGGCTTTATTATCGAACTCAGCAAGTTCTTTTATCATTTTCTCTGTTTTGATTCGTCCATCATTATTTGGAATAACCATAACAGTGTCGCCATCAAAATCAGCACCAGATAACTGAGCAGCTACAATTGGCTTAACGCCAACCATATCTTTTGCTTGAGCTCCATAAATCTTTCTTCCTTCTTCATTACGATTATTTACCGTAAGTTCAGGAATTTCAAATTTACCACTATGCGGATAACGAATAAGAACAACTTTTTCGCCATCATTATAGTTAGGAGCATATATCTCGTCGTCTTTTAATGTCGCCATTGGGAGAAGAACTTGAATACGCTGTCTTGGCATTTTTGCGGCACTTAAATCAGAAGCATTTGTTTCGCATCCGCCTGCAAAGTCTTCAAGCAATTTCTTTCTAACTGTTGCGCTTGGTATGGACATAATATCTTCGTATTCTTTAATGCTGTCATCATATGCCAAATTTAATTGCTGTTTTGCCAATGATACAGGCTGCTTAGATAAGAACTGAGCAGATAAGGATTTGCCCCAAGCTCCCCAATCACCTTCTTCATTCAACTTATTTATTGGGCTAAGAACTTCTTTTCCATTCTTGTCAATATAAGTAGATTGGCCTTTAGCTTTTAATGCAGCGCCAAAAGGATCTGTCGAATTAGGATTCAAATCCTTTAAAGGTTTAAGAACTTGTTTTGCTTTTGGATCATCAGCCATTAAAGGAGTTCCGCGATTCTTGTTTGAATTAACAAGCACATCAACGCCTTTAGGAAGATCATCTGAATATACAGCAACACCTTTAATATAATGAGTGCCGTCAACTTTAATTCTAACCTGAGCATATGCAGAATTGCCTAGAGACAAATCCTTTACTCCACGTCGAATTTCGATAACACCATCTTTGTCTGCTCCTCCATCTTCTTTATACCTGACTCCAACTCGTTTTGAATCAAGAGAAGCAGGAGGCTTGACCTTCATAATGCCGTTCGAATCGTCCTCACAATAAAACTGGCCAAGAGGAGTAAGTTTGTCAAGATTATTCTTAACATCTTTCCATTCTTTATCCTCTTTAGTGAGAATATGTAATGTTGTTTGGTTCCCGGAAAAAGGCTGATTAACTTTATGTGTTTGAACAACATAGCCTTGCTCTTTTAATATAGCAAGCGCATTTGTCATTCTTGTCTGGGATACACCAATATAAAGTTCGGAACCTTTACCGACGTCAACCATTCCATACTCTGAATTTGCAAGCGATTCTTTCAGAACTTCTGCTGTTTGGGAAATACCTTTCTTTTCATCATCGTCAAGCTTTTTTCTTATAGATCTAATTGTAGATTCATTAAGATTCATAGCTCGCCCAATGGCACTGTCGCTCATCTGATCAGCAGCAATATACTGACGAATAAGCGCATTACGCTCTGCTTTCTCATCTTCAGATCCTATAGCATCTATAGCTCTGTATCTTGATGAATTTATGTCCATCGCTGTCATTATTTCAGCAGGACTAAATTTGGCATCTTTGAGGGAACGCAAAATAATAGTATTGTCACATCCTGCGTCCTTCGCAATTTGGGCAATATCTTTTGCAGATATGCCTGCTGCTTTTTGATCTTTAACCCATCCTTTGAACAGGCCAGTTCTTTGATATGGGTTTTCTCCTGAGCCCCAAGGATATCTTCCTGAGCGTCTAGGCATGCCATAGTGTTCGAGGACATCTTCGTAATTGCTCATTCTATTTCTCCTTGTTTGATTTGATTAATTACTTTGTCAGAAGATATGATCTTATCAATTACGTCTTGAATAAGATCTGGCTCAGGTATTTCAACCAGAAAATCATCGTTCTGGTAGATGCGCAACTCATGCTTTATAGTATTAGGCTTGATATGATACTCTAAACAAAATAAAGCATCATATATCTCAAGCTGGTGCATTGAAACAGGTGATATTCCTGTCTTTAAATCATGAATGCGCAAGAAGTTCTTTCTAAAGCAAATAGAATCTGCTGTTCCGAAACAGTTATCAGAATAATATAATGGCTGCTCAGGCTTCATACGAAAGCCAATAGCATCATTAACATACTGATTGAGTGTTTGCTTTGTATTAGGGAGCTTTATTCCTAATTCAATACAGCGTTTAGCAAATTCATGAAGCTCGGTGCCTCTTTGTTTTGCTAAATGATTCTTATATGCGATTGAAAGCTTAGCATCATCATAATTCAGCCAATGATATGATGAAGCTCCTAAAAATGCGTGCTGTCCTTCAAGATTTGAATGCGCGTTCCAAATCATACAGAACCTCCTCTACATTTTCAGGAAATACAAAACGACAAAATGAGAAGCTGTCAAACAGCTTAACATAGTAGTCTTGATTAGGCTGATGCGGAGCTGTGGCAGACTCCTTGCATTCAAGCATAGCCCAGTGTTTGCCATAGTATATAACAAGATCAGGAAGGCCTTGCCTTGCGTCTTGCTTTATCACTAAGCTACCAGGAAATCTTCTCTCAATTTCCCTTATAAGCTTATGCTGAAACGTCCTTTCAAGCATAAAATCCTCCTTTTAAAAAAGAAAAAGGGAGACATTTTCTCTCCTTCCCATATTAGGGCATGTTTTTCTCGCGAAGAAAATTGTTTTCATTAAACAATCTCTTAGAAAGAATTGCTTTCTTTATTGCTTTATCTATCGGCGCTTTAGATACCAATTCGTAGTAATAAAGATCGTAAAATGGCGTATTCATTCTGTCTATTCTACCTCTCGATTGCTCCATAATTTTATATGAATAATTGAGCGAGTAAAATACAATCGTGTCTGTCTCTATACAATTCCATGCTTCAGCTCCAGCAGAGTATTGCACTAAATAAGCCCATTCGTTTCCTTCTGGAATTTGCTCATGCTTATGCCCATTCCATTGCGAATAAGTAAGGCCTATTCTTTCTGCCCAATCCTGAAGTATTCTGAGTTCAAAATCATAATTATAAAAAATTATAAGTTTTGGATGCCTCAGAAAAATCATATTGAGAGCCCCTATTCTTGAGTTGTCGCTATTTGCAATCTTCCTAAGATATACTGCCATTTCTTGAAGAGTCTTAAACGGATGATATGCATTATCTTCGCCAATATAGCCTCTTAATTCCATTGTAGAATTATAAAAGTTCTTATCATAATCCACAATGATAGTCTCAATATGTCTTTCAGTAACTTTAGGAGCTTCCATTGTTACTAAAATATTATGTTTGAGCCTTTCTAATGCGGCTGTGCCTTTATAGCCTTCTATCTTTGGAAATTTACTATATGGCTTATAAATAACATGCCTGTCTTTAAACTCACTGAACGTCCTATAAAAGCCATTAGCGATGAACACAGGAATATAGTCCATCCATGTATCACCGGGTGTTGCAGAAAGTAATATCCACTGATTGTTCTTTGCAATTTTCAGGAAAGACTTAACCCACTTGCCATGTCCAACGACTCTTTGTTCATCGAAAATAAAAAAGCAGTTGGAATTTTTAACGTATTTGTGTACGTTATTCCATGAATCAACAAGAATGTCGTTTATTCCGAATGACGATGCTTCTTTTTCCCAATCAAGGGAATCTCTTTTGCGAGCAGTTGTAATAACAATAAGGGGAACTGAGGATGATGGAAGCACAACATCCCCAGTATCCATAATCTTACCATTACAAATCTTTGTAAAATAATATGCAAGAGCAGTCAATGTTTTGCCAGTGCCAACTCCGCCGCATAATATTTTTCCAGATTTAAGTTTCTCAACTGCTTCTTTCTGGTAAGACCTTAACATCATTGCTGATTATATATCAGATCGAGCGGATCTTCGTCAAGCGTGGCGTACATGGTCTTCAAATACGCTTTGATCCCTGCTTTGCCATTTACTTCCCATGAATACGGATGAATGACAACATCCACATTGAGAAGATCAGCTGTGTCAAGCATCTTAACTGACTCTTCAGTCAATATCTGGTCGCCTGCCGATGACCTTACCACGATCTTGGGCGGACGGTTATCGAAATTTACAGTGACGTCGAGATAATATACAACCTCATCGTCAATTCTGGTATATGATCTTACATTCCAGCCCTCATCTATAAGACTGTTTATAAGATCACCATCTTCGAGATATACTCTGAAGTTTCTTCTTCCTTTCGGGTTGAACTTCTTTTCTTCTCCAGCGAAATTACGCTGTCCGATTCGTACATGCTGAAGCACAATATCGTTTATTTTCATACCTTCTCCTTTCAATCCCACGGAAGTGGGCTATCGTCTACGAAAATATCGTAGTCTCCGAATTTGTTTATTGCGGCTTTTGCTTCATCGGCAAGTCTTTCGAAATAAGACATGTCAATGTCCTTCTCTTTGCCTAATGCTTTGACAACTTCTGCTTCAAGCCATCTGTATCCCTTTGTGCCAGTTGCTGCGGAATATTTACCATCTTTCTCACGATATAATACTCCACCACCTTTACCTGGCAATATGGGACAGAATGAGCTTACTTTGCCTATAAACTGATAGTCATGTTCAGTAGGCGCTAAGTTCTCATTCATGTCAAGATATAATGCAGAAGTCACAGACTTTGTCTCACAAAGATCATTAAACTCGATAGGCTCTCCGGAAAATAGCTTCTTGAAAACATAAGGATGCTGGAACTGTGCTCCTGTTGCTGTCCATTCTCCTTTATGCTTTCCTTCTTTCACATGCGCAATATACACTGCGTCATTCACAAGACACATGCGATCATATGTTGCCTCATGCTCAAAAGTATAGCCATATTTCTTTCCGTAATCCATCACGAACTGAATTATCTCAGGAGTTGCATTAGGAATCTTTATTGAGTCTGTCTTAATATGCGCAACCGTGAAGCCTCTCTTCTTGACCTCGTATTCAAGATCAACCATAAATAATGCTCCGCGCTTTGCAACAATATTATCTATGTTTCTCGGATCTCTGAACTTAGAATCAAACGACGCCGAGGTCAATCCATAAACAATATTTATGACGATCTTAAGTGCATAAGCGAGTGACTCTGCTTTATCAGGGTCATTCAAATATTTCTCAAGCTTACCATTAAACATTGTTCTTGCTTTGTCGAACTCTTTGTGCTTAATATCAAGTCTCAGTTGGACAAGGTCCTTGAAGTTTTTCGTATACGGGCCAAATATGTTTAGCTCTATAGCACTATGCGGATGCATAGAAGCTATGTCGAGTAGAGCTACATCAGAATACATACCGGGCTCAGCATATACTCTTCCACCCTCTCCAACTTCAATTCCTCGATAATATGATTTTCCATTCTCGAACACATAACCGGGGAACATCTCAGACAGATCTGTATAAACAAAGTCTTTTTGAGGATTCTTCTCATCGCCAAAGATGATTTTAGCAGTATGCATCTGTGTGCTGTCATTGATTGACAGGCCAGACAAGTCTGCTAATATCTCTCTAGCAATGAAATCCTGCTGACGTGCGTTAAATACAGCTTCAGTTGCAAATACATCGTTATCACAATATTCTGCAACTTCTACCCATTTCTCTTCAGGGACAGGCTCATCCCATTTGAAGCCGAGCTCTTTATGATGAATGCCAAGCTCAATCTCAAATTTCTTAAGCGACTGCTTCTTTGATGAGAAATCAAGAATATCTGCATAAGACAAATTATATGCCTCTGCAAACATTGCATTTCTGCTGCCGTTTATTATACGCTGGGATAAGTTGAATAACTCTTCATTAGAATATCCGATCATCCTTGCATACAAAATATGGTTATCATATCGTCTGCAGTTGAAGCCTATTAGTCTGTATCCTTGATGCAGAAATTCGTCTATCTCGGCGGGAGTAGGATTTATCATCCTAATACAGCCAAGACCTTCTCCTTGGAACTTATAGTTTACAAGAAATAAGTTCGGGAATACTTCAACGTCAAAGAATACAATAGGCCCATCAGTCTCAACATTAGGCGACGCATCATCTGAGCAGAAGTGCATTTTTGTTACTTGATTTATACAGTATTCAGCATTGTTTGTGCTCTTACTCGCAAACACATAAATGGCTTGTCGTAAATCAGTCACGTCATAATGCATTCCTGATTTATATGCATCGTCTAATATCTTGTAAATAAAGTCTACCGATGGCTTTGTGGCTCCATGGTATTCTTTCTGCAGGTTTTTGATAATCATGGTTCGTAAAGCTTTCTCATTCTTTACCGAATCAAAATTTATCATTGCCTTCTCCTTTAATGGCAAGCCACTTGAAATATGCGCTATCTGTTCGCTATTGCAAACGGACAATCTTCTTCTCAAGCTGGCATTGCCTAAAAATGTTTTTATCTCTATGCCTGGACTAACCTCGCTTTTTAATTGAGAAACATCACCGTCATAGAAATAATGCAAATGAAGACCGCCGCCAGATTTACTGGCTTCTGCGTATGTCAAAGGATATGAATTTGCTGCTTCAATATTCTTCTCCATATTCTTATTGCCATTGTCGTCCTTTAAGTCAAAATCAATGACAATAAAATTCTCAGGCGGCTTCACATAATGAACTTTTGAAGTGTCAATATCATTGAGAGTCGTCTTAACGTCTTTCCACTTTGTTGTCGGCTTCTCTTCAGAATTAGCGTATTGTGCGCTGCAGGAACTGAGCTCTGCATCTAATATAGATTTCTGCTCAGACAGTATAAATTTAGGCTCCTCTGGGGAGTTTGATAAGAATATAGCAGAGTTAACCTTTCTTTTAAATTTGTCTGCGAGAAATCCCTTATAATAAGACCGAACTTGTTTTCCATCAACACGCGTCATATCTGAAAAGGTCTTGAAATAAGACTTCAATTCATCTCTAAACTTATACCGAGGGAGTTTAAAGTCAATTAAAGCCTCATTGCAATACTGTTTGTACATTTCATATGCTGAATGCAATGTAACGCCGTCTTGATTGACGAAATCAAAATAGCAAGACTCCACAAAATTATAAAACACATCGGTCTCCAGCATCATGTCAATTGGACGATAATCTGAATAATAATCAACGCCCATCTCCTTAAATACTTGCATGCAGCGCAACGCAATATTCGGGAGCTCGAAATCAATCTGCTTGAATAATTTGCGATAACGAGTTGGGTCTACCAAATTACCTGTTGGCCGAACATCGATTAAACGTCTTATTATGCCAGACTTAGCATCGGTAATCTTTACAGGCCTATTGGTTCCCATGAATAGCATACAGTTTGTATCCGCTGTATAGCTACTCTTGTACTTCTCGTTCATCACCATTTCTTCGTGGGACACGATCGAATTTAATTTTGTATTGTCTTCTATCCTTGACAGGTCTCCGTCGTGCTGAATTGCAACGAGCGGATTGTTCTTAAAAACATCGGTCGCAAATGTGTTACTTGATCCAGCAAGTGCTTTAGCATCGAATGTAGTATAGTATCCGTCAAAGAGCTTCATAATAATATTTATTACTGTGCCTTTGCCAGTACCACCTTCGCCATAGAGAACTACGAATTTTTGAACCTTCTTAGTCTCTCCTGCTAATACACAGCCGATAGCCCATTCGAGTTTCATTCTCTCCTCGGGGTCATAAAGAGTACTCATCAATTCTTCATAAGCTTCACATGATATGTCGGTACCCAGTGGGTATGGAAGCTTAATCGAAATGTAATCAGTCTTCTTAATGTCAGAGTTCGCAAATGCTACCGACGAATTTAACTGCTTATAATTATCGGGACTATTATTGAGAAATCCATTGAAGTCCTTTAGCACCTTGGTGGAATAATCAGATATAGTCATGACTTTAACTTTCTCGCCTTTAGCCTTGATCTCATCTGCAACCTTGTACAGTTCTCGGTCAATAAGCTCGAAGCAACGAAATTCGTCCGTCGACCATATCTTATTCTCATCGTCCCATATGGCGTAGAAATCCGAACCTCTAATCATTAGGTCTCTGGATTTCTTCACTTTAAACGTGGGATAAACGACCATATAAGACTTCTTTTCCGTCGTTTTAATATCTAAGAAATCCATTTGTGCTCCTATTAAAATTTGCA
>Ga0247609_10000635_pt1 | contig 46810 bp, 28 predicted proteins | sample 172DNAGHGlowgp2_FD_193487 | JGI IMG/M metagenome (GOLD analysis project Ga0247609, IMG submission 193487) | Sheep rumen microbial communities from Palmerston North, Manawatu-Wanganui, New Zealand - 1728 DNA GHGlow gp2 | ecosystem: Host-associated > Mammals > Digestive system > Stomach > Rumen ... | reverse complement strand
CTCAAGCGTCTCGGACTGGAAGAGCCGAAGCGCATACGATATAGGAAGCTAATGGAAGACTAATCGCAACGATGAGAAGAAAAGGTAAACATGATTGTAATAAAGGATAAAGAGTACGGCGGCGAACGGCCACTCTACAAGCTTCACGATGCACGGCTTGAGCGTGTAACGATACATCTCGGCGAATCGAGCATCAAAGAAAGCGGAAACATTGAGGCATACGACTGCACCTTCCAGGGCAAGTACGTCTTCTGGGAGTGCCGCAATTTCCTTGTCCACAATTGCCACTTCGAAACGTCGGCGCGCTCGTCCCTCTGGTACAGCAGAAACGGCAAGCTCGTCCACTGCCTCGTGGATGCCCCGAAGATGTTCCGCAGGATGCAGGGCATCGACCTGCGCGATTGCCGCTTCACCGATGCACAGGAAACGCTGTGGGACTGCGACCAAGTCAGGATTCGTAACTGTGAAATACTGAACGCCGACTACCTCGGCATGCACACCGACAACATCCGTATCGACCGCCTGCACCTTGATGGCAATTATGCCTTCCAGTACAGCAAGAATGTGGAGATAACGAATTCGTTGCTGAACAGCAAGGATGCGCTTTGGGACTGCGAAAACGTCACAATCACCGACTGCGAAATAAATGGCGAATACTTAGGCTGGTACAGCCGCGGCCTGACGCTCATTCGCTGCCACATCACGGGCGAGCAGCCCTTGTGCTACTGCGAGAACTTAGTCCTCGAGGACTGCACCTTCGGGGCCGACGCTAATCTCATGCTCGAGTACAGCACCGTCCGTGCAAGCATCAAGGGCGACGTCCACAGTATCAAGAACCCGACAAGCGGCCGCATCGGTGTGGCAGGCCATATCGGGGAACTCATCATCGACGAGAACCAGAAGGCACCGGCCGACTGCACTATCAAAGATTCTGCTGTTGGAAGTTAAAAGAGGAAGTTAAAAATGGAAGTTAATTCGCTACGCTCATGGAAGTTAAAAAGGACAATACCAAACTCACATTCAGCTTCCATCTCTATCGTCCAGCACGAAGTGCTTAACTTCCAGCCTGCTTGCAGGCTTAACTCCCACTTTAACTCCCGATTTAACTCCCGATTTTTCATTTCATGAAATACACGCAGAGTAAAGACAAGTTGCTCTCGCTCATCCGAGAAGGCGGCAAGCTCGACGCGATGTCACAGGTCAAGCTTACCGCCTTGCTCAGTTTCCCAAGCATGTTGGCGCAGCTGGTGCACATCATGATGCAGTACATCGATGCCAGCATGGTTGGCAGCCTCGGAGCCGAAGCCAGCGCGAGCATTGGACTTGTCAGCACCTCGATATGGCTCTTCGGCAGCTTGTGTGCAGCGGTCAGCGTCGGCTTCTATGTGCAGGTGGCGCACAAGATAGGTGCCAACGACTTTAAGGGGGCGCGAGAAGTGCTGAGGCAGAGTTTCATGGCTTGCATTCTGTTTGCCATCGTGCTGGGATGCATCGGCGTCGGCATCAGTAGCTACCTGCCGCATTGGCTCGGCGGAGGCGAAGATATCTGCCACGACGCAAGCCTCTACTTCATGTTCTTCTCCATGTGCCTGCCTTTTTCGATGCTGAACTCGCTCTGTGCCGGCATGCTTCGCTGCAGCGGCAACATGCACGTTCCAAGCATCCTGAACATCGGACTTTGTCTGCTCGATGTCGTCTTCAACTGGTTGCTCATTTTCCCTTCCCGCACCTATTTCGGCATCACGATACCCGGCGCAGGTCTTGGCGTTGTGGGAGCCGTCTTGGGCACTGCCATTGCTTTCATCATCTGCTCGTCGCTGATGTGCTACTTCACCGTAGTTCGGAGCAAAGAACTCTCATTGAGACAGGACAGCGGCACGTTCATTCCCCAACGGAGCACCTTGCGCGAAAGCTTCCACATCGCTGCGCCGATAGCCGTGGAGCACGTCATCTTGTGCGGTGCCCAGATAGTAAGCACCATCATTGTTGCACCGCTCGGTACGGTCGCGATTGCTGCCAACAGCTTCGGCATCACAATCGAAGCGCTCTGCTATATGCCTGGCTATGGCATCTCGGACGCAGCCACGACGCTTGTCGGGCAAAGCCTTGGAGCCGGCCGTCGCTTCCTGGCGCGCAGCTTCGGACGTATCACGCTTGGCATGGGCATGACCTTCATGACCCTGATGGCTGTGGTGATGTACTGCTGCTCGCCAGCCCTTATGAGCATCATGACGCCCGACGTCGAGGTGGAAAGGCTGACGGTACAGATTCTTCGCATCGAGGCGTTTGCCGAGCCCATGTTCGCCGCCAGCATTGTCTGCTACGGCATCTTCGTCGGCGCTCGCGACACGCTGATTCCCTGCGCGATGAATCTGGGAAGCATGTGGATGGTGCGCATTGTCCTGGCCTCGATACTTGTTGGCACGATGGGGCTGCGCGGCGTCTGGATTGCTATGGCGACGGAGCTCTGCTTCCGCGGCATCATCTTCCTCATCAGATTCCGAGGCGACGGCTGGCTGAAGAAGTTCTCTCCGCAGGTAGCCAGATAAGCCTCATCAGACCTGTTAGCTAAACCACCCCCGCAAACGACAAAAAAAACGCCGCGTGCGGGGATTGCAATCCCCGCGTGCGGCGTTGGCCATTTCCGCGTGCGGCGTTTGCAATCCCCGCACGCGGCGTTTTTTTACCCTTAATCTTTCAGCTTGATGCAAAGCTCGTCGAGCTGGCTCTGGTCGATGGGACCTGGAGCGTCGAGCATGACGTCGCGCCCGCTGTTGTTCTTCGGGAAGGCGATACAGTCGCGGATGCTGTCGAGCTCTGCAAAGAGGCTCACAAAGCGGTCGAGGCCGTATGCCAATCCTCCGTGAGGCGGCGCGCCGTACTTGAAGGCATTCATCAGGAAGCCGAACTTCTGCTGAGCCTGTTCCGGCGTGAAGCCGAGGATTTCGAATATCTTCTGTTGCAGTTTAGCATCGTGGATACGAATGCTGCCGCCGCCGACCTCCACACCGTTAACTACCATGTCGTAGGCATTGGCACGCACGCTGGCGGGATCTGTATCGAGCAGAGGAATGTCCTCGGGCTTGGGCGACGTGAACGGGTGATGCATGGCCATAAGGCGCTGCTCCTCGTCGCTCCACTCGTACATCGGGAAGTCAATAACCCAGAGGCACGAGTACTTGTTCTTCGGGCGGAGACCCATGCGGCTGCCCATCTCGAGGCGAAGCTCATTGAGTTGCTTGCGCACCTTCATGGCGTCGGGGCCGCAGAGTATCAGAATGAGGTCGCCTGCCTTGGCGTTCATTTTCTCGCGGAGAAGCTCGAGCGTCTCGGGTGTATAGAACTTATCGACGGAGCTCTTCACGCTGCCGTCCTCGCCCACGCGGGCATAGACGAGACCCTTTGCACCGACCTGCGGACGCTTCACGAAGTCGGTCAGCTGGTCGAGCTGCTTTCTTGTATAAACGGCCTGGCCTTCACAGCAAATGGCTCCGATGTAGGCTGCCTCGTCGAACACAGCGAAACCTGTGGGGAAGATGCTCTCGACGATTTCGCGAGAAGCATTGTCAGGCTGGTTGTTCTTCAGTTCGACGAACTTCATGCCGAAGCGCGTATCAGGCTTGTCGCTGCCGTAGTACTTCATGGCGTCTGCCCAAGTCATGCGGGGCAGCTCGGGGATATCGATACCTTTCAGCGTCTTGAAGAGGTGACGGCTCATGCCCTCGAACATCTGCAGAATGTCTTCCTGCTCGACGAACGACATCTCGCAGTCAATCTGTGTGAACTCCGGCTGGCGGTCAGCGCGCAAGTCCTCGTCGCGGAAGCACTTCACAATCTGGAAGTAACGGTCCATGCCGGAGACCATCAACAGCTGCTTCAGCGTCTGCGGGCTTTGGGGAAGGGCGTAGAACTGGCCAGGATTCATGCGGCTGGGCACCACGAAATCGCGTGCACCTTCCGGCGTACTGTTCACCAAGACAGGCGTCTCAATCTCGAGGAAGCCGTGCTGGTCAAGATAGCGTCGCACCTCGAAGGCAAACTTGTGGCGCAACTCAAGGTTTTTGCGGACGCATGGACGACGCAGATCGAGGTAACGGTACTTCATCCTGAGGTCGTCGCCGCCGTCGCTCTCCTCCTCAATTGTAAAGGGAGGCGTCAGGCTTTCATTCAGTATGTTCACCTCGCTGACTAGAATCTCGATGTCGCCAGTCGGGATGTTCTTGTTCTTAGAATAACGCTCGGCAACCTCACCCTTCGCCTGAACGACGTACTCGCGTCCCAGACGTCCTGCCTGCTGACGAAGTTCTTCCGAAGCATCTTCGTTGAAAGCAAGCTGTGTGATGCCGTAGCGATCGCGCAGGTCAACAAAAGTGAGCGCACCAAGATTGTGCACGCTCTGCACCCAACCTGCCAGAGTGACTTTCTCTCCTACGTTGGCGAGACGAAGCTCGCCGCATGTCTTTGTCCTATACATATTATAATATATTGTTAACTTCATTCAAACGAAGAAGGATGAACTGTCATCCAGTTCATCCTTCCTACCTTGTACGCCCTCAGGGGCTCGAACCCTGGACCCATTGATTAAGAGTCAATTGCTCTACCAACTGAGCTAAGGACGCATCGCTTTTGTTGTTTGCGGGTGCAAAGGTATGAACTTTTCTTTAATCTACCAAATGTTTTGCAAACTTTTTTTTGATTTATGTGAGAGAATAGAACTCCGATGGGGATTTTCTCTTCAAAACATCGAGATCAAAATCCACTCCAGGGATGATGCCATGCTGACGAAGTACCGCCTCTGCCGTCTTGCGCGCAAGGACCGGATGGTTGTTCTCCTCGCTCAAGTGACAAAGCCAAACGTGACGCAACTGCGGTGTGGCATACTCAGCAAGCAGCCTGGCGGCCTGCTCGTTGTTCAAATGTCCCTTGTCGCTGCTGATGCGCTCCTTCAAGTATTGCGAGTACTTGCCCATCATGAGCATGTTGACGTCGTGATTCGACTCGAGCACTAAGTAATTGGCCAGACCAACCTGCTCTTGAATAGTCTCTGTAACGTGTCCGATGTCCGTGATAAGGCAGAAACGGACACCGTCTGCCTCGACGACATAGCCCACACAGTCGCGACTGTCGTGAGGAACATCGAACGGCGTGATGCGGAAGTTCCCTATTTCAACCGCCTTGCCCTTCTCTACAAACGCCTTGCGGTCGGAAGGAATACTGATTTTCAGGCAACGGTTGTTGGCAATGCCCTCATGCACGAGCTGAGTGGCATAGATGGTCTTGCCGCAATCACAGGCGATATTCCCAACTGCCTTGATGTGGTCTGCGTGGTCGTGCGTGACAAACACCGCAGCAACATCATCCTCCAAGCTCAGGTCGAAATCCTTGAGATGCTTCTTCAAGGTACGCGTACTGATGCCTGCATCAAGCAATATGGACGCTTCGCCAGACTGCAAAAGGTAGCAGTTGCCACTACTTCCGGAGCCAAGTGATACGAATTTCATCCTTTGGTGTTATATTTTACCTGCAAAGATATAAAATAATGTCACATAACGCAAACTTTTATACGATTTTGTTTGGCACATACACATAAATTCATTAACTTTGTACGCAGAACAATCAATTTAGTATTAACTTTAACAATAAACAACATGAAAAAAGCATTACTACTTTGTGCAGCTGCGCTATTCTCGTTAATGGCCAGCGCTGGCGACGGCTTGACCCCCGTCGGTGCAAATGTTATCATTGCTCCTTCGTCGTACTATGATGGCGACATGGAGTGGAAGGCATGGACATGGGTTTATAACTCTGGTGTGCGCTACAATGAAAACGGTCAAGGTGACAACACCGAAAACATTAACTACAACAATGTCTATGGCCCACCAACTGCTGACGACGAGGGCCGCGAATGGTTCGAGCCCGGCTTCGACATGAGTCCGAAGATGTATGGCGAGGAGTATCTCGACTTCAACCCTGACACGAGCGAGCCCATCTTCTGGGAAGAGCACACCGCTCCTTTCAGCGCAAGCGCTGAGTTCAAAGGGCGTCCCTCTTACCAATGGACGACCGACGGTGTCATGGCCGACATCTACCTCCGTCGCACCTTTACCGTCGACCCGTCACAGCGTCTGACAGGTCCTGTCTTTCTTGCTTGTACGCACGACGACTCTCCCTGCGAGTTCTACCTCAACGGAGAACTTGTCTATTCTACCGAGGACGGCTGGGAAGACCAGGGTCGTTTCATCCTCCTGGACGAAGATCAGAAGGCTCTTATCAAGCTTGATGGTGAGGAGAACCTGCTTGCTGTCCACGTTCACCAGAACTGGGGCGGCGCACTTGCCGACTGCGGTCTTTACACGAAGATCGAGGGCGGTCTTGACATGGGCTACACCACTCCTTGGGAAGGCAAGGTGCTGTTCAACAGCTTCGGCGGTTACAACGGGGACTTCAAAGAGCCCAGCAACAATCCGCACCATCCCTGGTCTCCTCTTTTCGAGGCACAGGAAGGCGACGTTTACACCTTTACAATCAACGATGCCCTTACCGGCTCGTTCGAGGAAGAGCCTTGGCAACAACAGCTCCAGTTCAAGACTCCCATCCGCATAGAAGAAGGACACTGGTACAACTTCAAGGTAAGGGTAAAGACGGACAAGACGTTTGAGAACTTCTCTATCGTTCTTACCGACAATGACAACACCGACAACTGGCTTGAATCCAAAGAAAGCATCAGAATCGAAGCTCCGTTAGAAGGCGAGGAAGACTACGAAGGCACACTCATCGAGTTCGACTTCCAAGGTTTGGCTGACGTAAACAACTTCATGGTAGCCTTTGACTTCGGCGGCGGTCAGGACACAACAACCGTTTCCCTTTCCGACTTCTCGTTGATGGACGTTTCTCCCGAACTTGACGAAGAAGAAGTTGAACTTTGGGTCGGCACATCTTACTTCAACATCTTCGACTTCCATAAGACTCTCACCAGGTACGTTATGTATGAAGAAAACGAGAACGGCGAATTAGTCGAAAGAGAAGCAACCGCAGAGGAGATAGCGAACGGCGAAGCTGACGAGATAGAGGACATCGCAGAGGTTTACGCTCCCGAGATTGAAGGCCGCACCGAGACACTGAGCTGGACTCAGGCCGACTTCGACGACTCGATGTGGGATGACCAGACGATGCCTGTCGGCAACGATGGCTTCATGCCAGAAGTGCAAAGCATCTGGCCCGGCGGCGACAACACCAACTACTGGATTCGCCGTAACTTCGAGCTCGAGAGCATCAATCCGAGTGTCTCCTACGAGCTGAACGTTTGCCATGATGACGTTTACGAAACATACGTGAACGGCCACCTGCTGCAGAAGAACACCCACTGGACCGTGGGCAAGAACCCCGTGCAAGTTCACATCCCCGCCAAGTACCTCAACATCGGCAAGAACGTCATCGCCACATACATCCAGCAGAACTGGGGCGGCAAGTTCTACGATTGCGGCATCAACGTTACCGAGGTGAACTATGACGATTGCCTCAAGCAGTTCAACGACGCACTTGCATACGCCAAGACCGACACTCTGCTGACCAACAAGATGTGGGAAGCAGTGGATGACATCGTTGCCGAAGCAAAACAGTTCTACAACGAAAACAAGAACGACGCCGCCGAGCTCAGGAACTACGCAAAGGAACTCAAGGATAAGATCGACGCTGTCTTCTTTTACAGTATTCAAGTAAAGGCTCTCAAGGACACCTACGACATCTGCCGCAAGATGGAGGACAAGGGCTATTGGGGCACCACTCTTACAGATGCCGCTGCAGCCCTCGACACTTGTGCCGTTCCCAGCCAGTGGACCAACGTCCTCAACAATCTGCGCTATGCACGCAAGGCTACAGCTATGGAGCGCCACACCGAGAACTACGTTGGTTGCATTCCCGAAGCTGTTTCGATGGACATGCTTGGCGACGACATGCTCTATGGCGATGCTCCCAAGTACTATATATATAATGTAGGCGCGAAGAACTTCCTCGGTGGCGGCGAAGCTTGGGGCGCGCATCAGGCTCTCGAGTATGTTTCAACTCCGATGATGGTCATTCAGGCTGCAGAATTTATCACAGACGACGAGGGCGGCATCGTATTCGATACAGATAGCCCCGTCAGAGATGCTTACTACATCGAGACTTATCGTCCTAACGGCGAATATGGCGCGATGGACTTCCTGGGCTGGAACGGCTTCGTTGACGTCGGCATCGGCAACGGCACCGACAACCGCTGGGAGCTCATCCCTGTAGAGGGCAAGCCCAACGTTTTCAATATCGCACAGTTCGGTACCACGCTCGGTGACCCGGCTGACACAACATTCTCCTTCAAGAGCTACAACGGAACAGAGTACGCAGCCGAAAGCAGAAACCTTCTCGGCCTTCGCAACGGCGGCAACCGATTCGCACCCTCTTACTACATAGTAGACACCGACTTGCACGACCCGGCAGAGGAGACCAACCAATGGATGTTCATCACACGCGAAGAGATGCTCGGCTTCATCAAGAATGCCAGCGAGGACAATCCCGCTGACCTCTCCTTCCTCATCAACAACCCCGGTTACGACCAGCGCTGGACAATCGACGGCTGGATGTTCTCCAACGGCTCCGTATGGGGTCGTGGCGGCGATCACCCCAACTTCGTGCTTGAGTCTTATAACACACAAGAGTTCAGCAACAGGCAGGAGATATGGCCCAACGAAGGCGCAGAAGCTCTGCCTCAGGGCACATACATGCTGACCGTTCAGGGCTATTATCGCGATGGCATTGAGGACGCACACATCAGGAAGGTGCTTGCCCACCAGAACATCAAGGAGCGTGCATACATCTTCGCCGGTTCTTCGTCAGAAGACTTCTCGGATATCCAAGCTAACTGCTCTATGATACCCCTCATGCCCATCCACATCGAGTCCGGCAAGTATCCTGGCATCGGTTACTACATGGGCGGCATGCAAATGCCCGGCACATACCTCAGCGACCAGGGATTCGGCGTACAGCCCTACTCTGCTTGTAGCCAGGCTGCAGACGACTACTTCCCTGTAGGTCTCTACCTCAACAAGCTCGCCTTCCACATCTCTGATGACGATGAGAACAACGCATCAGACGCTCGCCACCTCAACATCGGCGTTTGGAAGGACTACGACGAGAACACTTCCGGCGGCGACTGGATCGTAATGGACAACTGGCGCCTGAAGTACTACGGCGGCGCATTCCTCGATCCCGACGGCATCGGAGCAGTCGAATCCGACGAAATCAAGAACGTTCCTGCAGTCAAGAAGGGCATCTACAACATGCTCGGCCAGCGCCTGGACAAGGCACAGAAGGGCGTCAACATCATCGACGGACGCAAGGTCATCAAGAAGTAAGAATCAACTCACTTCAATATTCAAGCGGGCTCGGCACATCGCCGGGCCCGTTTTTTGTACCGCGCTGCCACATCCTTCATGGCATCTTCCCCAACTCCGCAGGCGGGGTTGATTATAGATACATGTATGTATAATTAAATGTACATGTATCTATAATTATACATACATGTATCTATAACGAACGCCACGTGCTGTGTTTGAAATCCCAACGTGTCGAGGTGGGAAATGCAACGTGTCGGAACTGGCATTTCGGTGCAGGACGACGATTAATGTTATGTTTCGCAAAGAAAATGCCCGCTGCATTTGCATATCGGCAAAAAAAGTCGTACCTTTACACGCGAAATATACTCTCAAAACATTATGAAAGCTAAAAACATATTCTTTGCAGCCCTTTTGCTGCCGTTTTTGCCGCTTCAGGCACAGGAATCGCGCATGGTGAAGCCCGACGATATCAAGCCGACCAGCTCGCTCTACGTTAACAACCGCGCTCCGCTGCCTGCCCAACCTTTCCTTAAACTGGCTCCTGCAGCCGTTACTCCCCGCGGATGGGTGGGCGAGATGCTCACGAGGCAAAAGAACGGCCTGAGCGGACAGCTCGGAGAAATCAGCGATTGGCTCGACAAGAAGGGCAACGCGTGGCTCGAGCCTGGCGGCAGTCACGGCTGGGAAGAAGTGCCGTACTGGCTCCGAGGCTATGCCAACCTCGCGTACATATTAAATGATAAGGCGTTGCTCGAAGAGACGAAGTTCTGGATTGAGGGCATTTTGAGGAGCAGCCAGCCAGACGGTTTCCTCGGTCCCGTCAATGAGAACAAGGGCAGAAGGGAGCTTTGGGCAAACATGCTGGCACTCCAAATCCTGCAAGATTACTATGAATGGTGTGGCGACGAGCGTGTCCTGCCCGTCCTCACGGCCTACTACAAGTGGCAACTCGCCTACCCCGACGAGAAGTTCCTGCGCGACTACTGGGAAAACAGCCGCGGCGGCGACAACCTGCTCAGCGTAATTTGGCTCTACAACAGGACTGGCGAGCCGTTCCTGCTCGAACTTGCTGGGAAAATTCACCGCTGCACGGCCAACTGGATGCAGGAAAGCGGCTTGCCCAACTGGCACAACGTCAACGTGGCAGAATGCTTCCGTGAACCTGCCGAATGGTACCTCGTGAGTGGAGACCCGAAGGCTTTGAAAGCCACATACAACGATTTCTGGCTCATTCGTCGCATCTATGGACAAGTGCCTGGAGGCATGTTCGGCTCGGACGAGAACTGCCGTCACGGCTACATCGACCCGCGACAAGGCACCGAGACCTGTGGCTTCGTGGAGCAAATGCTTAGCGACGAGATACTTATGAGGCAGACAGGCGACCTGCTTTGGATGGAGAACCTCGAAGATGTTGCCTTTAATGACTACCCTGCTTCCATGACAGAAGACCTGCGGGCTCTGCGCTATCTGACCTGTCCGAATCAGGTGCAGGCCGACTCCAACAACCATAGTCCGGGCGTGGACAACGGCGGTCCGTTCTTCTGCATGAACCCCTTCAGCTCACGCTGCTGCCAGCATAACCACTCGATGGGCTGGCCCTATTATGCCGAGAACATGGTGCTCGCCAGTGCCGACGGTGGTGCGGCGTTGCTCATCTACGGCAATTGCACGGCAAAGGTCAAGGTTGCCGACGGACAAGAAGTCGTTATCGACGAACAAACGCAATATCCTTTCAGCGAAGACATCAAGCTGACAATCTCCGGCCTCAAGAAGAAGACCACCGCCACATTCCCCCTCTACCTTCGTATTCCCACGTGGACCGAAGGCGCACACATCACCGTGAACGGCAAGACGGTTGACTGCAAAGTCAGCAGCGGCCTGCTCTGCATCAACCGGGAATGGGCGAACGGCGACGAAGTGAAACTCTTCTTCCCCATGCGCCTCACTAAGCGCGTCTGGGCGCTCAACAAGAACAGCATCTCCGTGAACTACGGTCCGCTCACATTGAGCCTGAAGATATCGGAACGCTATGAAGAGAAAGACAGCCGCAAGACCGCCATCGGCGACAGTCATTGGCAGGAAGGCGCCGACGCAAGCAAGTGGCCGACCTACGAGATCTATGCCGACTCTCCCTGGAACTACGCTTTAAGCGGCGACCTCGAAAACATGAAAGTCGAGTTCAAAGCATGGCCCGAGAGCAACTATCCCTGGAGTCACGAAGGCACGCCCATCAGCGTCAAGGCAAGAGGAGCACGTGTCGAGGGCTGGAGACAAGATGAGACAGGGCTTTGCCAGATACTGCCCGACGCCGACGCACCTCGCGGTAAGGTTGAGGACATCACGCTCATCCCCATGGGTGCAGCACGCCTCAGAATATCAGCTTTCCCACCTTTGAGATAAATGTATCACCCTAAACAATATTAAACACTTTATGAGAAAACTATTCCTCTCCGCGCTCGCGGCAGTAGCTGCCACTGTTTGCGCCCAGACAAGCGACTTCTTCAAACCCTACACGGCAACAGACCTGCGTCTGCCCTCTGTACCGTTGATTGTCAATGACCCTTACTTCTCCATCTGGAGCCCGTACGACAAGCTCACCGACGGCACGACTCGCCACTGGACGAACGACGAGAAGCCCATCCTCGGACTGCTTCGCGTGGACGGCACAACCTATCGTTTCATGGGCGCACAGCAGGAATACATCCTCGCTGCCATTGCCCCGATGTCGAACGAAGAGGCGTGGGAAGGCAAAGTCACTCACGATAGGCAGAACGGCGAAGGCTGGACAAAGCCAAACTTCGACGATGCTTCCTGGCGGACAGAGAAAGCCGCTTGGGGCACTGAAGGCGACAACATCCGCAGTCGCTGGGGACGCCAAGGCACAGATATCTACATCCGCCGAAACGTGAATCTCAACGAGAGCGACCTTAACGAAGACCTCTACCTCGAGTACAGCCACGACGATGTGTTCGAGCTCTATGTCAATGGCACTAAGGTTGCCGATACTGGCGAGACATGGGTCAACGGCGTAGTGCTCCACATGGATGCCAACATGAAGAAGCTTCTCCATAGCGGCAGCAACACTATCGCAGCTCACTGCCACAACACAACAGGCGGCGCTTATGCCGACTTCGGCCTCTTCAAGAACATCAAGCCCAAGGGACAGGACATCAAGGTTGCTGAGCAGAAGAGCATCGACGTGCTTGCCACAAATACCTACTACACCTTCTCGTGCGGCCCCGTTGAGCTCGACCTCGTCTTCACCGCGCCAATGTTAATCGACGACTACGACCTCATCTCCATGCCGATTAACTACATCTCCTATCAGGTTAGGGCAACCGACAGCCGCAAGCACGACGTGAAAATTTATTTCGCTGCCAATCCTTTGCAGGCCGTCAATAAAGACAGCCAGCCAACCATCACCACAATGGGCAACGAGAAAGGCGTTCGCTACGTCCGTACCGGCACCGTCGAGCAGCCCATCCTAGCCAAGACAGGCGACGGCATCTGCATCGATTGGGGCTACTTCTACATTCCCGCCATCAACGGACAAGTCATGATGGGCACTCAGACAGACATTGAGAACAGTTTCATCGAGAGAGGCAACATCATGCCACAGCGCGGACAGCAAGGCGGTCGCGGTCAAGGCGGTCGTGGTCAAGGCGGTTTCAACTGGAACCGTGGCATTATTGCCCGCAGTTCTGCCGAGATGCCTGTTCTCGCCTTCACCCACGACTTCGGCTCCGTCTCGACAGCCAGCAGCTTTATGATGATGGGCTACGACGAGATTGAGGATATCGAATACTTCTACAACCGCTACAAAGGCTATTGGGCTCACGGCGGCAACGTCACCATCTTCGACGCCTTCAAGTCCATGCAGAGCCGTTATGCAGGCATCATGCAAAGGTGTCGTGCTTTCGACAAGACAATCTACGACGATGGCATGAAGGCAGGTGGTAAGGAGTATGCCGAGATACTCAGCGGCTCTTATCGCCACGTAATGGCTGCCCACAAGCTCTTTGAGGACAAGGATGGCAATCTGCTCTGGTTCTCGAAGGAAAACAACTCCAACGGTTGCGTTAACACCGTCGACCTCACCTACCCCGAAGCACCACTCGTCCTCGTATACAACCCAGAACTGCAAAAAGCCATGATGACCTCCATCTTCGACTACAGCCTCTCTGGTCGTTGGACAAAACCCTTCGCCGCTCACGACCTCGGCACATATCCACGTGCTAACGGTCAGGTCTATGGCGGCGACATGCCACTCGAGGAAGCAGGCAACATGATAACCCTCGCCGCAACGATTTGCATGCTGGACGGCAACACGTCGTATGTAGAAAAGTACTTCGACATCATGACCACTTGGGCAGATTACCTTGTCGAAAACGGACTTCACCCCGCCAATCAGCTCTGTACCGACGACTTCGCAGGCCACTGGGCAGGCAACTGTAACCTCGCGATTAAGGCCATCATGGGTGTTGCTGGCTATGCCGAGATTGCAAAGATGATGGGCAAGGACGACGTTTATGCCCAGTATAATGCAAAGGCAAAAGAAATGGCAGCCGCTTGGGAAAGAGAAACGAAAGTCAAGGACCACTACGAGCTTGCTTACGGCGCAGGTGCCGACACGTGGAGCCAGAAGTACAACATGGTTTGGGACAAGCTCTGGAAGACAAACATCATCCCAAACAATGCTATGCAAACTGAGATAAAATACTATTTAAAAAAGCAGAACAAGTATGGCCTTCCGCTCGACGTCCGCAAAGATTACACCAAGAGCGACTGGATTATGTGGTCCGCAGCAATGGCCGATACAGACAAGGACTTCCAAGCCTTCGTCAGTCCACTCTACAAGTACATCAACGAGACGAAGAGCCGTGTACCCATCTCCGACTGGCACGACACGAAGACTGGCAGCATGGTAGGTTTCAAGGCACGTTCTGTCATCGGCGGTTACTGGATGAGAGTCCTGACAAACAAGATGAAATAAAGACCTCCCACCCCCTTTAGGGGGAACTAAGGAACTAAGGAGTTAAGGAAGTTAAAGCTCCGCGATTTCGCGGAGCTTTAACTTCCTTAAAAACGACACCCCATTAATCTCATGTTTGAGAAGTAATCGGCGCTTTCTGCGCATAGAGTCGTTTTCTGCGCAACAACCCTGGTGCATTCGCGCGCATTCCACGATAAATATCGCACAAAAGTTATATCTTTGCAGAGAATAAGCAACAACAACATCTTTGACTTTCAACAGAAAGAAACCCAGAACATTCCGACACAATGAACATTTTCTCTTCCTTTGGGAGGCGCATCGTCTCACTATTGTTATTATCCCATGTTGCCACAGCCACCATGCTGGCGAGGCGACTACCTCGAGATTCAGAGCCACTATTCAGTTTATTCAGTTGGTCCTGAGGCCATACATGTGAAAGTGCCTCTCTGGGCATACGGACGCGCCAACAACTACTACATTGCCAATGGCAGCTACCTATATTTCAAGTACAAGGGAAGCCAGGACAAATGGTTTGCCGTCTATTTCAAGGCCGACCAAAAGGGAGAAAACGATGTCAATAACGGCAAGGGAAGCGGAGAAGTGTTCATCACGCCCGGCAGAGGAAACATCATCATCACCAATACCTACGATGGTGTCCGCCAGCAAGTGAACGAGTCGGAAGGCTGGAAAAAGTTCGTGGTGAAGCAAGGCGCGGTAGATGACTGCTCGCAGCTCACCACTTTGGAGTTCGACTGGTATCCACCCGAAAGCCTCACCGGCAAGGACTTCATATTAGGCATGTACTTGGAAATCAACAAGTACAGCAATGGGAGTCTCGCTTACAAGAAGGATTTCGAGTTTCCCACGATATTCACTGGTGGCAACAATCTGCAAGCCCCACAGCTCTATTCACCCTACCTCTACGTCATCAACGAAGACGGCAACGCGGGTTATGGGCTGGCGGCAATGCCATACGTCACGTTCCAGACCCCCATTAACTACACCACCTCTCTCGATCCGATGCGTGAGATAAAAACGTCTTCGCGCTCGGGCAGCATCTATGTCAACACAGCAGACACCGTGCAGTCGAACGTCACGGCAGAATTTACCGTCTTCCGCGATGAATCGCTTGGTACGAAGACCCGCATAACATCATCGCCCACCAACATCCCCGCCTATCATCGCATCTACGACTTGGAAGCCAAAGAGGAAAAGGACGAATCGGGCAGCCTCACCGGCGCCAACACCATCAGCTGGACAGTGCGCCACTCATCGGCACAAGACCTTATGGAAAGCGACTATTTCGAGGTGCAACGTGCATACAAGAGCGACTATTCGGATGCCAAGACGCTGGAAGTCGTAGCCATGCGGCGAGGCACAGACGAGTATTCATACAGAGACAACAGCCGCTCGGAATGGAAGGACAGACATGTGGTGAACGACACGCTGCCCGTCACATACTACGTTACAGACGAGGACTACACCCTGACCGATGCCGACGGCAACAACATCTTTAGGATGAAGCTGAAGCTGACAGCTCCGAATGTCATCATGCCAGCCCAACCTGTCTATTATCGTGTTCGTCGAGCCTCGTCGGCAGCATGGGGATGGGACCACGAATTTGCAAAGACCGCCCAGGTCTATCGTCACAACTACCTGGCCCCATTGGCCAAAGAGCAACAAGACTATACATGCGACAAGGATTTCAACGAGAATCACAAAGTCCACTTCAACCTGAAGATAGACAATGCCGACGTCCCCTATCAGCCCGTCAGCATCGAGGATTGTGAGCTGGAGTACGAGTTCACCCAATCTTGTTCGGATACAGCCGTGATGAACATCCATGTAGCCGACACTCTGATAAACTCCGTAAAAGAGATTTATTTCGAGACATACAAGGGCGGATACATTGAGGACCAACGCCAACGCCTTAAAGCCGGAGATAACGAAGTGACGGTAAAAGAGGGTGATAGTTTCTGCTTCTATATCGTGCCACGTGAAGGCACTATGTTTGAAGGATATAGTTACGCCTATAGGTATAAGTTTGTAAACCTATCGAGTGGTAATTTCGACAAATGGAACGGATACACAATCAATCTAGGCATTTCTTACTGCGACGTCTATAATTCCGGGGAAAAGGACTATAGATCGGAGTTTTGGAAAGAGAAAGGCGAAGCGAGCAACATAAATCAGGCAAAAGCCCGCTGGGAAGAAGTGCAGGCTGACGTCAAGCAACAACTCTACGAACGCCTGTTCGGCACCCAAGTAAGCCATACAATAGGCAAGTGCCTGTGGGATCGCACAGCAAAGCTTATCCTGACTCGCCATCATGTAGAGACAGGCGAGGACATAGAAATCATCGTGCCACAGGACAGCATCCGTCGCCAGAGTGACGGCTCATGGTTGGCTCACATCACCGATGTAGCAGCTTCGCCATGTACACATTATATATATAACGTGCGCATAGACCAAAACGATGCCGACCTGCGTGTAAGTGACTCGACGCAACTTGCCCCAATCGTTATCAAAGGTCCCGAGCTATACTTCAATGAGGCAGCACGAATCCAGCAGTTCACCGCCACTCAGGGAGCCACAGAGGGAACGCTCGTCAACAGCGTGCTCCTAAACTGGCAGTCCACATCATCTGCGGTGGACAACTATGTGCTTTGCCGCCTGGAGAAGGGGTCCGACCAAGTACCGGACACTCTGACCGTAACGACTGACAATACGTTCACCGACGAAACAGCCCTCCCCGGTGTACACTACGAATACACCATCACAGCCCGATATGCCTGCAACGGCATCTCTTCCGCCAATAGCGCAAGTGCTGAAGGATGGAGAACCACATTCGGCAGAATAGCCGGACACGTGACCTTTGCCGACAATAGCGGACAGAAAGGCATCACCGTCACGCTGACAAAGGATGGGACACCTGTCCTCCAAACAACTACCGATACCTCAGGAGAATTTGTGTTCGAAAATGTAGAGTATGACCTAAAGAACGGCACATCCTTCATCATTACGCCTACCGCACAATACGGACAGTTCAGCTATAACAACAGCAGCTCCGGCGCTGCCACCGTCGTGCTATCTGCCGAGAATGCACTCGTAACAAGCCTCGACTTTGTGAACACGCTGGCCTATCGCCTGACAGGACGTGCGCTGTACAAGCACTCCACCATTCCTGTTGCTGATGCTTTGTTCGTCCTCAATGGCGACACCATATGCCGAGGCGGACAACCTGTCCGTACGGCCACGGATGGTAGTTTTGAACTGCTTGTTCCTCGTCAGCCTGTGACACTACAAATTGCCAAGCAGAATCACACTTTCGAGGTCGACGGCATATTGGAGGTTGACGGCAGTACAACCTTCACACCCACTAAGCCCATTGACGGCATACGCTTCTATGACCAGACAAAAGTTCGTCTTGTAGGTCGCGTGTCAGGCGGAACAGAACAACAAAAACTCAAACACGGCTTTGGCCTCGGGCGCAATAACCTGGGCGATGACCTGCAGCTAGTTCTGATGCTGGAAGGTGACAACACAGCCCACATCGTTCACGACCCCAACGACCTTACATGCGACACCGTGATGCAGACGATCATCCTGAACGGCACAACCAACACGCTTTTCGAACAAAAGCGCATCATCATCCATCCCGACCCGGCTACGGGTGAATACGCAGCAGACCTCTTCCCTGTGAAATACAAGGTCGTGCAGGCCACAGCCAAAGGTTACGCCACACTCTTCCCCTCAAACACAGGCAGCGAGACCTTCGACCTCACAAATGCCCCGCTGACCCTCATCCACGACACGCTGGAATCTAACATCATCTCTTACAATGCCATTTATGACCGCATCTATCGCTCACCCGTTCAGGTGGCAATGACTCAGATGCAGTATGGCATGGCGTGTGATGGTCTGGGCGAGAAGACATTGGAGATGTCGTCCATGACAGGAAAGGGCGAGGACATACCCGCCTACACAGTTCAGGCCGATGGCAGCGTCGACTATCTGCTCGGCTACCCCGTATTCATCATGGGCAGGAAATATCAGTTCCAGGTCTCTGCCTTTGAAGATTACCGCTACAACAATACTGCCGCAGGCCATCTTGACCGTGTGCCACAACGCGGCGGGAATGTGACTGTGCGCAACGGTATGGAGAGTGCCACACATAGCCAGACATACGCACTAGACAATGAGGGAAAGAACAAAAACGTCTTCCTCGAAATAAAAGACCTCGACTACGCCAACAGCGGCACGCAGGCTCTGCGCACTGTCACCACTGTGCTTGAAGCGTATGGAAGCTATCTGGAGACAGATGCTTTCCGTGCTTTCGTCAGTGGCAACAAGTTAGAGGCGGGAGACCTTCATGCTACGGATGCTGATATTGTGTTGCTCGACATCGTTCGCGACCCAGGCGGCATGAACAGTAGTGCATGGCTGGAAACAGGCACCACATATAAGTATGCATATAAGGAAAGCTACCACTGGGAGTTAGGTGCTGAGTTTGATCTCCAGTATGGAATGAATGTGACGCAGGATATTGGTATCACAACTCTTCCTGGCACATATATCGGCAGCACATATAACACAAGCAAGCAACTCAGCTTTAAATATCCAGCCGTGCATGAGTGGAAATGGGGATACACCTATTCATACGAATTTACTACCACCGACCGCATCAGTACTTCTTCATCCTATTCTAATGTAGGACGCAATGCCGACGTCTTCCTCGGAACTACCACCAGTATGCTGAGTGGCAAGGTCAAGTCCGTCGCCCTCATCAGCGACAGTCTATGGCAAGCACGCCAACCCGCCTACAATGCCGGCACACTCAAACTGCTGGCAAAGGGATTTGCTGCCGACGGCAAACCCTACTATCTGGTCACTGGGCAGAAAGTGACCATGGGCACACGCATCAACAACACTTTTGTCTATACCCAAACATATGTTCTGAACACACTCATACCCAATTTAGCCAAGGAACGGCAGGACAAGTTGGAGACATTTGCTAACGAAGAAGCGGCCCAGGCTGCTGCCGATGCGCGCGATGAAGTTGTATATTGGGACTTAGCCACCGATGCCTCCACTAACTTGAGGGACACCCTGAAAGCAGGAAGCTATAAAATGATTGTGCCGAGGCAAACAAACAAGCTATTCACCAACGAGGTGGCAGCCCTCGATAACATCATCCTAAAATGGATTACCATTCTCTACCATAACGAGAAGGAGAAAGTTGCTGCACGCATTTCGGGACAAAAGGTTGGAACATGGTCCGTTAGTGGCGGCACAAGCATCGCACATTCCGACTCCTATAATGCTGCAGCTGGCTACAATGAAATGCCTCAGGGTGGGGCTCTCTGGTTGTATGAGCTCGGCCAAACGGCTCCTGTGGATTTTGCCCAGAATTTCTTATCGCACTGGAAAGACATATTGCAATTTTGGAAAGAACGCGGGAAAGATACTCTTGGAAAATCAGTTGCCGAGCTAGTTAGCCAATATAACAAAGACGGTGAACAGGAACAGAAATCACCTGTGGAACTAGGCACTTTCACCAACGTGTCAAAATGGGATATCGAAATCACGCCTGTCTTTAGTTTCGAAGCCGATGACAACCGGAGTAAGGAGAAAGCGGTTTCACGTAAGACGGGCTTCACCATCAGTCCCGACCCCCATGGCGACATGACTATCAGTGTCTATCGAGCTCGCTTTGATGACGTGTGGGAAAACACCACCGAGGCTATTCGCGACGAAGTGGAAGCTCCCAACGACGATCTCTACGGCAGCTACGTCTTTTTCACCGAAGAAGGTACCACCTACTGTCCCCATGAGGGCGAGGAGCGCACACTGTTCTATAACAAGGGTACGTTGCTAAACAACGACACCCGTTATGCCAGCAAGCCAGAGATGACGATTGACACATACGAGCAAACCAATGTGCCTGCTGACAAAGCCGCCATTTTCCGTCTTACCCTAATGAACAACGGGCAGGAAGAGTCTGGCAAGGCTGCTGACGGAGAAATGATGACGCTTTCGCTTGTTGGCGGGAATCCTGATGGCGCTGTGGTGACCATTGATGGTCAGAACCTTGCTGCTGGATATCCTGTTTATATCAAAACGGGAGAACCGATGGTAAAGACGCTTCAGGTAGTGCGTGGCACGGCTGATGACTATAACGACCTTGAGCTCATGCTCTCCCTTAATGACTGTCCGAAAGTATATAGCATCATTAAACTTTCTGTCCATTATCTGCCCGTTAGTTGCGATGTAGCCATCACTCAGCCTCGCGACAAATGGATTATGAACACACTTTCGGCCAAAGATTCCATAGGTTATTACCTACCTATCAGCATCGACGGGTTCGACATTAACCACAAGAACTTTGACCACATAGAATTCCAATATAAGCTTACCACAGAGAATAGTGATGCGTGGGTGAACCAGTGCTCCTTTTTTGCCAGTGACTCGCTCTACGCCTTGGCAACTGGCAACAAAGCGATGATAGAAAATGGACGCATCGCACCTTTCCGCTTCTATGGTCATTCCGATCCAAAGGAACTAAGCTACGACCTGCGTGCTGTCTCGTTCTGCCGTCATGGTTCAGGCTTCGTCAGCAAGTCCTCTGCTGTTCTCAGCGGCACGAAGGATACCCGCCCGCCCATACTCTTTGGCAAGCCACAGCCTGCCGATGGCATTCTCACCTTGTCGGACGACATTAGGCTGCGATTCTCGGAAGCCATTGCAGGCAATTGGCTGGACGAAGACAACAACTTCCAGTTGCAAGGTGTCACCAATCAAACAGGCATCACTTCATCCTCTTCACTCTATTTCGCAGGAACAGAAGAACAGTCTGCCCGTTCAGAAGCACTGCGCGGACTGGCTATCACCGACCTGACAGTTGACATGATGATTCGCCCTGCCGAAACAGACAAAGAGATGACACTCTTTGCTCATGGCGACGACCTCTATTCTGTAGAGTTCATGCTTACCGGTGACAAACGACTGAAGACGGTACTGAAGGCGGAAGGGAGTCAGCCCATCATCAAGCTTTCAAAGCCGATGCCAGCCCTCGCGACTGATGACTTTACCAGAGTGATAATGGTCTATGACTTTGACAATAACACGCTGCGCTTCTATGCTGGCACGAGCGACATATCCGAGGACACTGGCGTTTCCTCTTGGATGCTTCAAAACGAAGCTTGTCCCATCATCGTTGGCAAGAGTCTGGACGGCTCTAATCCCTTCCACGGCAACATAACTGAGGTGCGCATCTGGACGAAGTCCCTGCGCCCCGAAGAGATTGCGGAAACGCATATGCGAAGGCTTACAGGTTACGAATATGGTTTGATAGACTACTATCCGATGAACGAGGGCAGCGGCACTGAACTGGCTGACCTAGCATCAGGCGCTACTCTGACGGGCAAAGGACTTAGTTGGGTGAATCCGCAGGGCATCTCGCTCGCTCTAAGTGGAGAGCAAGCAGAACTCCTGCCGACAAACTTCTCTCGCGCTGCGGCCCAAGACTACACGCTGATGTTCTGGTTCCAGATGGCCGAGTCAGCTAACGACTCCATCGCACTCTTCACCACCTATATGAGCGACTCCATTACGATGCAAATAGGTTATGACAGCGAACGACTGTTCTTCTCTCAGGATAACATTCACGTCAGCAGTCCAGCCACATTGCAGGCAGGCAAGTGGTATCATCTCACCCTATCCGTCAGCAAAACCAACAACACCGCTAGCCTTTACCTCGATGGCAACTTGCTGCAGACGTTTGCGTCCGACAGACTGAGCGGACTGTCAGGCTCCCGCATCGCTCTTGGCGGAGGTCTGAAAGGCTACATCGACGACCTCTGCCTCTTCGAGCAAGCCCTACCACTCTCGCTCGTGAAGGAGTTCGACAAAGCCACGCCATCCGGCGATGAGATGGGACTGATTGCTTTGCTCACCTTCTCCGAAACACGTCGCAACCAAAACAACATCCCTGAGCTCGTGTTCTCTATAAATGACCAACGTCACTTCAAAGATGCCAACGGGAAGACGGTCAACAAAGAAGTGCCGCTGCTTGTAGGCAAGCAAGACGAATACATGAGCGACAAGAGAAACTATGCTCCTGTCTGCGACAGAGGGAATCTCTCTAACCTGAACTTCACGTGGACCAGCCACGACGAAGAGCTTCTCATCAACATCAACATGCAAGACCGCGAAATCAACAAACGTACGCTCTATCTGACAGTACGCGACGTGGAGGATTTGGCCGGAAATCGTCTGCCGTCGCCCGTCACATGGACTGTCTATGCTGACTTGAACAGCATCCGCTGGCTTGAAAGGCGACATACCGAAGTAATCAGCGACAATACCAGAGACTATAAGTTTGAGATGGGAATCTTCAACTCCACAGGCAGAACTCGGCAATACACCATCACCGGCCTACCGGAGTGGCTCACTGTAACGCCAGCACAGGGTACGCTGGATGCCGAGGAGGAGTCCGTTGTTACCTTTACGATTAAGAAAGGACTCGCGCCAAAGGAATACAATGCAGTTGTATTCCTCACAGATGACCAAGGCTTGGCAGAATCGCTCTGCATTGACGTCAACATGCAGAGCGAATGCCCATGGAATGAGATAGATGCCGGACGCTTCGAACGCAGTATGGCACTACGTGCACAGGTGTTTACGCTGAAAGATGGCATCGAGGTCATCGACACGGACGAGCAGGATGTGGTGGGCATCACTATGGATGGCGAAATTGTTGGCCTGGGCTCTATCAACTATGACGAATACACGCGCGGATATGTTTATATCACAGTGTTCGGCAATCGTTCTTCGGAAGACAAGAAGCTTACAGCATGGCTTTGGCAGCACGACACAGGAAGGACGCTCATGCTTTCCAGCGGAGACATTCCGCTGCGTTTCACCGATGGAGAGACGCTCGGGTGTCCGCCTTCTGAACCAGTCCGCCTTACTGCCACGGATGGCATGATGCAGACAATACACCTCGACAAGGGATGGACGTGGGCATCGTTCCCCTTCATACCAGAATCCAATGGTATCATCAACGACATCCTCTTCAGCGATACTCAGTTCGCCGGAAATGACGAGATAAAGAGCCCGGCAACCAATAGTTTCTGTCGATACAACGGCACAACCTCATTATGGAATGGTTCGCTCTCACGGATTAACAATAAACACGTTTTCATGTTCCACACTGCCAACGAGCACACACTCTATGTCTATGGAAAAGCTTTCGCCACAGAGGAAGACCGTACCGTATCTCTGAAGCACGGATGGAATGTGCTACCGTATCTTCGCACGGAAAGTCAGAACTTGCGCGATGCACTTGCCTCATACTATTCGTATGCTACGGAAGGCGACATCGTCAAGAGCCATGATGAATTTGCCGTGTTCTCGGCTGCCGGCAAATGGGAAGGCAATCTCACATTCATGCAACCTGGCAGCGGATACATGCTCTACCGCGGAGCCGATACAAACGCTTCACTGACGTACACACCCTCTCCTGGCGATGCCCTCTACACTGCAAACCACAAACCGGCAAACAAAACGTCCTTCAACAATCCCGAAGCAGCATCCAACATGACCATGATTGCCAAGATTGCATCGCTTTGGCAGAACGAGGACATGGAAGATGGAGCAGGACTTTCTGCTTACATCGGCGACGAACTTGTCGGTTTCGCACGTCCACAAGTTGTGAATGGCGACACCTTGCTGCTGCTGAATATCCAAAACGATAAACCCGGCAAGCTGCGTTTCGAATACGAAGGTCTGCCGACAGAAACCGAGGACGGAACAGAACTGACTTATCAAGCCGACAGTCATCACGGCACAATAGCAAATCCCGTCGTCTTTATCCTCAGCCAAAATGCTGACGGAAAAGTCAAGAAACGTCTCATCGATGGTCGTATTTACATCTTCCATGGCGAACATATCTACAATGTTCAGGGAGCAGCCGTGGCTGAGCCAAAGAAGAGAAACAGCCATAAATAGCCCCAATTACACGTCAAACATCAACTACAGACTATGAAACTTCACATCCCTACTTCTCTCCACCTTGCTGCATGCGGATTGCTTCTTATCCTTTCCGCATGCAAAGGCGGGGACGATACAACACTGCCACAACCATCCGAACAAGAGACCTTGGTTGGCAGTAAGGAGAAACCTGATTGGCAGAATCCTGCTGAACAAGACATGACAGCCTCGATGACCGCATTAGTTCGTGTCAACTTGAGCCTTTCCTATCCCAAACAGATGGAAGCACTTGGCAATGTTGCTACCAACGGACAAATTGCAGGGCCGGACGACATGCTTGCAGCCTTTTCTGGCGAAACATGTTTAGGAGTGGCGACGTTCGTTGACGGTCTATTCTTCCTCTACATCAGCAAGCCGCCAAAAGGAGTTCCCCAAACTATCGAGCTCCGATATTATTCTGCCAAATTGAAGAATATATTCGTGGCAAAGGAAGCATGCACCTTCGTGGCAGATACTTGTCTGGGATCTGCTTCCGTACCACTTGAACCAAAATTCTATTTGACGTATTGACACTTATGGAATTCATGGATGCTCCAGCACTCAGGCGCGATTATAGTCGCGGACAAGGAGTTTAATATCAAGGTTAAAAGGAACATTACTTCATTCTTCTTTCTTAATTCTTAATTCATATTTCTATGTATCTTTGACAAGTCTCGAAGGCACATCCGCTCGACAATTAAAAGAAAAACTTTGGTTTTCCTTTTGTATTGTGCTTGCTTTTTCGTATCTTTGCCCTTATGAAAACATGAACAGGGAAAGATGAAAGATGAATTTTTAAGGATGAAAGATGAAAAGACTGGCTTCTATCGCCTATCGTGGTTGCAGCGCATCGGTTACGGCTCGGGAGATTTGGCACAAAACCTTATCTTCCAGACGGTGGCATGTTACCTGATGCTCTATCTTACGACCGTACTGAAAATCGATCCTGCCTTCGTGAGCGGGCTGATTCTTTCAGTCCGTCTCATCGACTGCTTCTGGAGTCCTATCGTCGGACGCTACATCGACAATCGCAATCCTAAGCTTGGCAAGTATCGCGCCTATCTTCTCTACGGCGGCATTCCCCTGACAGTTGCTGCCTGCCTATTGATGCTTCCGCAGGCCGCCACATGGTCTATGAGCATGAAGATTGTCTATGCAACGGTCAGCTATACCGTGCTGAGCATGATCTACTCTGTCGTGAACATTCCTTATGGCTCAATCATGGCAAGCATGACACGCGACAACGATGAGGTGCTCAAGCTTACGTCCACACGAATGGTCTGCGCAAACATCGGCCAGATTGTCGTTCAGGCAGGCTTCCCCATTGGTCTCGCCATCGTTGCACACACGATTATCGACTGGAACCAAGCAATCTTCATGGCTATCGGTACGATTCCCGCCTTCATCATCCTGCCGTCACTGCCATTCCTGAAAAGGCTGACAGGCAAAAAGGGCCTTTATTATCTGCTGCTTTCTATTGGCTTCGTCGGGTTTGTCATACTGTTCTGCGTTGGCAAGTTCTTTGATGTCGAGAGTTACAACACACTTATTCAGGCAGCAAAGGTCATGACGGGCGTAGGACTTCTAGTCGGTTCACTGATGTGGGCGCTCGTGCCTGAAGTCATCACAGAAACAGAGTACCGAACAGGCAACAGACCAGCCGCCACAGTGAATGCCCTGGCAGGTGTTGCTTTCAAAGCAGGCTTCTCGATAGCCGGCTGGATAACACCTTTAGTGATGGGCATGATAGGTTTCAACCTGGCAAGCGAGGCATCTGCTTTGCCCACGAATCCCAAAGCATGGTTCACCGTCACATGTGTCTTCGCGCTTATCGGCTTCGTGCTCTTGCTGATGTGTTTTACTGGCTGCAAGGAAAGGATTGCGACAACGCCTGAAAAGCCTGTAACGTACGGAGAGATGTTTGCCGAGTTCAAGGCTAACAAGTGCCTCCAGCTGGTGTTGAGCATCTTTGTTGTTGTCTTCCTTGCATCGTTCATCAGTGCTCCTGTGAATGCCTATTACACGAAACTGAACGAGTACTCGCCCACGGCACAAAATGCCATCCTTTGGTTCACGTGCATCATCCCGGCTATACTGCTCATCGTGGTCGGCTGCCTTGTATACAAGTACCCGCTCACCGACGAGAGACTCGACGATATCAACAAAGAAATTGAAGAAAGGAATCAGTTTAACAGTTAAGAAATGGAAGTTTGACTTCTTTAACCTCCCCAAATAAATTCAAATTTCAAACAATGCAACGCTACCTTTTCCCTTCTGACTATATGGCCGACCCTTCGGTCCATGTCTTTGGTGAACGACTCTTTATCTACCCTTCGCATGACATCGAGACAGGTGCTGCCTTCGACGACGACGGCGGACATTTCCAGATGCGCGACTACCATGTGCTGTCCCTTTCTGGCAATCCTCTCGAAGCCGACGTCACAGACCACGGCTTGATTCTCGACGTGGACCAAGTGCCTTGGGCTGAGAAGCAGATGTGGGACAACGATGTCGTTGAGAAGAACGGCCGCTATTACCTCATCTTCTCGGCAAAGGACTTTGGCGGTGTCTTCCATTTGGGCGTTGCCATTGCCGAGCGTCCCGAAGGTCCTTTTATTCCGCAAGAGCATCCCATCCGCGGTTCATTCAGCATAGACCCTTGCGTCTTCAAGGACGACGATGGCGAGATATATTGCTACTTCGGAGGTCTGTGGGGCGGACAGCTGCAATGGTATCAGTCGCCCTCAATGCTTACGAAGGAAGGCATTGACTTAGGTCCGGCTGCCGACAAGAAGACGCAACTCTACTGTCCTGCAGACACACCTGCCCTACCCTCGTTTGTAGTGCGCATGAGCGACGACATTTTGCAGTTCGCAGAAGCGCCTCGTTCGGTCGTCGTCACAGATGAAAACGGCGAACCTCTCAAGGCTGGAGACCCGCATCGATTCTTTGAGGCCTCATGGATGCACAAGTGGAACGGCCGCTACTATTTCAGCTACTCGACAGGCGACAGCCATCTGCTTTGCCTAGCTGTAGGCGACAATCCCTACGGACCTTTCCGCTTCAAGTGCGAACTGTTGCAACCCGTTGTCGGATGGACTACGCATCATAGCATCGTACGTTACCAGAACCGTTGGTGGCTCTTCCATCACGACTGCGTTCCGTCGAATGACGTCACCCATCTCCGCAGCCTGAAAGTAATGCCTCTCGACGACAAGCTGTTCGAATAAACACGACCCGTTTTTAACTACTGCAGAGAAGTTGACAAAGTTCTGCAGAGAAGTTTGCAAACTTCACGTGTGAACTTTTAAAAATCCTCGTGTGGATTTTTCCCGATTCACCAAACAACTGTTAACCTGCCACTTAACAAAGAAAGCCCCGCAAACGGTTTGCGAGGCTTTTTTCTTTGTTCCTGTTCCTTTTAGAACTCAAACGACGCGCCGCCCATGAAGGTTGCTTTGGGCATGAAGTAGCCGTCGTAGGTCTGGTATTGTTCTGCGAGGAGGTTCTCGCCCTTGGCAAAAATCGTGAGCCAAGGCAGCACTTTGTAGCTGACAGTTGCATTGAACAGGGTGTAGTTCTCCTTTGCGTCCTCTGCGATATAGAGGCCGCTGATGTTCTGCACACCAGCTGTGGCGGTCCATTTGTCCTTATGGAACTTGCCGCCAAAGTAGAGTTTACCTTCGGGAGCACCGATGATGGGTGTTGACATGCGCAGATAGGAGTAGTTGCCGTTCACGCTCCAATACTTGTTTATAATGTAGTCGGCACTCAACTCCATTCCCCAGTTCTCGAAGTCACCCGTATTGACGTTGCGCGGACGACCGCCGACACGGATTGTGTTGATGAGGTTCTTGCCTTTGATGTAGAAGAGGTTTGCACCGATGCGTGCTTTCTTACCGATGCGCTGGTTGTAAGCAAGCTCATAGTTCATCATGCGTTCTGGCTTGAGGTCTGTCGTGGCAGGCGGGAACATATACATCTCTCGGATGATAGGATTACGGAAGCCTTTGCTCACCAACGCCTTAATGTCGGCATTACGTGTGGGGTGGAAAGCCAGTCCGCCTTGTGGCACGAGTTCTGTGCCAATGACAGAATGCCAATCGACACGCAGGCCTGCATCCACCGTCAGCCACTTGCAGATGTCCTGACGGAAGTCAATATACGTCCCGACTTCATCGGCATGTTGGTTCTCGACAAGATTGCCGTCGGCATCCTTCACGAGATAAGTCTTGGCTTCGGTCGTCTTGTCCTCATTCCAAGCACTGCCGCCGAAGTGCTGCCAGTCGAGACCAACGGTCATGGTATTGCCTTCAAAGAAGTGCATGCTTTGGTACCAAGTGATGCCTGCAATGTAATCATCGTGCTTGTAAAGGTAAGCCTTTGGAACAGTACCTTTGCTATAGCCATCGTCGATGTTGTGATGTCCCCAATCGATGAATGCGCGAAGTGTTCCGCTGGTACGTTCGAAACTATTGCTAAGGCTGACACTTGCGAGGCCACGCGTTATCTTGGAGTCGTTGTCGAGAAGTGGCGCGTACACAGGGCCAGGGTTACTTGCGTCGAAATGCGTCACGTTGGCATCGGCAAAAGCTTTCCAATTCTCGTTGAAGTCGTAACCAACTTTCGCATAACCTCCAAACTGTTCGAACTTGCTGTCAGGTCTGTGGCCATCTGTCCTCTGGTATTGAGCTCCAACGATGCTGTAGAACTTGCCCATACGGAAACGGTTCACGCCGTCTGCCTGAAACGTTCCGTAGCTGCCGCCCTGCAGAGAAATGTTCGTCTTGCACCCGTCCTGATTCATTTGTCGCGTGACAATATTCACGACGCCACCCATTGCGTTGCTGCCGTAAAGCAGGCTCGCAGGGCCACGAAGCACTTCGACTTTCTCCGTCATTAAGGTCTGATAGACGTCGGGGATAGGATGTCCCATGAGACCTGCATATTGAGGCTGGCCATCTATCAGGACAAGTAACTGAGCGCCACTGCCCACGCCGCGAACCTTGATGCTTCCTGCTGCTCCTGTGCTCACGCCATAACCCAGCACGCCTCTGCTTGTAGTGAACAACCCGGGCGTTTGTTCCATGACAGTTGGCAGGACAGAAGAACGATAATTATCGTTTAACCTCTCATTGCTAATGCTTGTAACAGTGAAAGGTAAATGGCGAGCTTCGGTCGCATCACGTGTTCCTGTGACGACTACCTCACTCATTTCTGTGGTGTCTCTGATGCCTTCATCCAGAGTTTCAGCCTGCATGGAAAGACTTGCAGCACAGGTACTTAACAATAATAATGTGCGAATTCGCATGACTTTTGACATTTGGAATGAAAATTAAGAATTAAAAGTTTCCAAGTGCAAAGTTACGAACAATGCTGGCAAACGTCCAAACCCAGATTTCGCAGAGTGTTACCGATTTTTCCCAAACTGCCCAATATAGCGGCTGAAATGTGACATATTTTCGAAGTTCAGCTTTGCTGCGACCTCTTTTGCCGTGAACTTGCCATGCATGAGCAAGTGCTTGATCTCCATCATGGTGAATTGTTGTATCCAATAACTTGGCGTACGTCCGCTCACCTGAGTTGATATCTTGTGCAAGTGCTTGGGTGTCACACAGAGTTCTTGCGCGTAATAGGCTACCGTTCGATATTGCCTGTAGGTTCCTGACTCCAGCATCCTGATGAATCGCGACATGATGTCGGCCGACCTCAACGTTGCCTCTTCGTGCTCGAAAAGCGAGGCGTGGGCGTTCATGACATCAAGATAAAGTGCTCGCATGCCTTGCAGAACAGCCTCCTCCCGATAGGCTTCCGGCGTATGCTCGCTTCGGAAAGCAACGTCCCTGAAGTCGTGTTCGATGACGGCAAGCGTGTCGTCCTTGAGTTCGAAGATAGGATGCATGAAAAGGTGCAGCCATCCGCAGACGCCATAACTGCTGTGAGGCATGCAACTGGCCTGTTGTTCGGCAGGGAAAAGGAGCTGATAAAGCTGACAATCCTGCGAGGGAAGAATGTTCCCGACGTGGCTCGCCATCGCTATCATGCAACAGCCAGACGTGAGTTCATGCTCGTGTCCGGAGAAATGGAGACGGCATGAACCGGCAGTACACAAAAGGTGCAAAATCTGTTGTTGCATGATGAAATCAATCCTTTTACCTTTGCAAAAGTACAAAAAAAAGTGAAAAGAGAAAGACTTTTCGCTTAAAAGTTGTACCTTTGCACGCGAAAAGATTAAATCGTAAACGTTTAAATCGTAAAAGAGAGATGCCGCAAATATCCGTACGAGGTGTTGAGATGCCGGAGTCGCCTATTCGTAAGTTGGCTCCTTTAGCTTATGCTGCAAAGGACAGAGGAATACATGTTTATCACTTGAACATTGGTCAGCCCGACCTTCCCACACCAAAGGCGGCGATTGATGCTATTCGAAACATAGACAGAACGATTCTCGAGTACAGTCCTTCGCAAGGTTATCTGAGCTATCGTAAGAAGCTTGTCAGCTACTATGCAAAGTACAACATCAACCTCACGCCTGAAGATATCATCATTACCAGCGGTGGTAGTGAGGCGGTTCTGTTCTCTTTCTTGGCTTGCTTGAATCCTGGCGATGAGATTATCGTGCCGGAGCCTGCATACGCAAACTACATGGCGTTTGCCATCTCAGCAGGTGCCGTCATCCGAACCATCACGACAACCATCGAGGAAGGCTTCTCTTTGCCAAAGGTCGAGAAGTTCGAAGAACTCATTAACGAAAAGACACGTGCCATCCTTATCTGCAACCCGAACAACCCGACAGGCTATCTCTACACCCGTCGCGAGATGAATCAAATACGCGATCTCGTCAAGAAGTACGACCTTTACCTGTTCAGCGACGAGGTCTATCGCGAGTTCATCTATACCGGCAGCCCTTACATCAGTGCTTGTCACCTTGAAGGAATCGAGAACAATGTCGTGTTGATTGATAGCGTGAGCAAGCGTTACAGCGAGTGCGGCATACGTATCGGTGCTCTCATTACCAAGAATAAAGAGGTCCGCAAGGCTGTCATGAAGTTCTGTCAGGCACGTCTCAGTCCTCCACTTATCGGGCAGATTGCAGCCGAAGCAAGTCTCGACGAGCCCGAAGAGTATGGTCGCGAGGTTTATGACGAATACGTTGAAAGGCGTAAATGCCTCATCGACGGACTCAACAGAATACCTGGAGTCTACAGTCCTATCCCGATGGGAGCGTTCTATACTGTCGCCAAATTACCCGTCGACGATGCAGAAAAGTTCTGTGCCTGGTGCTTAAGTGAGTTCAATTATGAGGGCGAAACGGTCATGTTGGCACCTGCAGCTGGCTTCTACACCACGCCAGGCATTGGCAAAAACGAAGTCCGATTGGCTTACGTGCTGAAGAAAGAGGACCTCGTTCGCGCTTTGTTCGTGCTTCGTAAGGCTTTGGAAGCTTATCCCGGAACAATTTCATAGTCCATAGTTCATAGTCCATAGTCCATAGTCATGAAAGAGAGCCTTGTTAAAGGAAAGAGCATGAACTTTGCTATTCGCATTGTGCGATGCTTCAAGTTCCTTTCCGAAGAAAGACACGAATACATCCTCTCCAAACAATTACTTCGCTGTGGAACAAGCATTGGAGCCAATGTAAAGGAAGCATTAAGAGGTCAAAGCGTTCCAGACTTCGCTGCTAAAATGAATATATCGCTAAAAGAAGCGAGTGAATGCGAATACTGGATAGAGTTATTAGAAAAGACTGAATATCTACAGACAAATGTCGCAGAGTCCTTGCTAAAAGATTGTCAAGAGCTTATCAAAATGCTTACTTCAATCGTTAAGACTTCCAAAGAGCAAAAAGAGACTATGGACTCATAACTATGGACTATGGACTCATAACTATGGACTATGGACTCATAACTATGGACTATGGACTATTTCTCTTGGTTTGTCGCTAAACGACTCTTCGCGCAAGGTGGAAGCAGCGGACGAGCCTCGCGTTTGGCCACAGGTATTGCTACCGTGGGCGTCGCCATCGGCTTGGCTGTGATGCTTGTTAGCGTGTCGATTGTGCTGGGTTTCCAAAAGGAGGTGCAGGACAAGGTGCTTGGTTTCGGCGCTCACATCAAGGTGATGAACTACAAAAGTCTCGGTCAGCAGGAGTTCTCGCCGATAGTTATCGACGACTCCATCACATCGAAGCTCCAAGCCATCCCGAATGTGGCTTCCGTTGCACGCTTTTGCATCAAGCCAGGCATGCTGAAGACTGACGCGAACTTCCGTGGCATAGCCATTCAAGGCATAGGTCAGGATTACGACCAAAGCTTTATAAGCAGCCATTTGGTAAAGGGCGAGATACCTGAGTTCACAGATTCTGTCAGCTCGGGAAAGCTGGTGATTTCGCAGGCAATGGCTCGCGAAATGCAGGTCGATACAGGTCAAGAAATCTATGCTTACTTCTTTGAAAAGACGGTTCGAGCAAGGAAGTTCACCGTCGCAGGCATTTATCAGACCAATCTCACCGATTTCGACAAGAACTTTGCCTACACCGATCTCTGCACCATACATCGCCTTCTCGGTTGGGACAGCCAGCAATATGCGGGAGCGGAAATAAGGTTGAAGGACTTCGAACGCCTCGACGAGACTCTGATGGACGTGATAAACAAAGTGAACCACAAGCAAGATGCATACGGCAACTACTACTCCAGCCTGACAATCAGGCAGGAACATCCGCAGATATTCGGTTGGTTGCAACTCCTTGACATGGACATCGTTGTCATTCTCATCCTGATGATTTGCATCTCGACCTTCACTGCGGTGAGCGGTTTGCTTATCATCATCCTCGAACGCACCAATTTTATCGGCATCATGAAGGCTTTGGGAGCACGCAACAAACAAGTCCGCCACCTCTTCCTCAACTATGCTTTGCTGATTATTCTGCGTGGCATCGTGCTCGGAAACCTGTTGGCTTTCGCCCTTATCTACTTGCAAAAACAGTTCGGACTCATCACCTTGGATCCCGAAGTTTACTACGTCGAGGCCGTTCCCGTGCTTGTAAATTGGTGGTGGGTGCTTGCCATAGACCTCGGCACACTTGTCGTAAGTGCCTTGGCTATGATTGTGCCGAGCTTTGTGGTATCAAACATCACGCCTGCCAAGAGCATTCGCTTCGAATAGAAGCATTGCCCAATCGCCCTCACTTGCCTCTTTCTGCAGGGAGAAACCCTGTTGCTCGGCAGCTTCTTTCAAGGCAGGAATGTCCGCTTGATAAAAGCCGCTCAGTATCATTTGACCTTTCGGCTTGAGCGAAGCAGCGAATCGAGGCAGGTCCTGAAGCAGGATGTTTCGGTTGATGTTGGCAATCAAAAGGTCCGCTTTCGTCTGTCCCTCGAGCACAGAACTATCGCCACAAACAACCGCAACCCTAATGTCCTTAAGGTCCTTAAGGTCTTTAAGGTCCTTAAAGTCCCTGTAGGCGATGCCGTTCAGGAGCAGGTTGTCCTTCGTGTTTTCCACGCTCCACTCGTCGATGTCGTAGGCGAAAACGCTTGCCGCACCACGTTTCACCGCCATAATCGACAGTATGCCCGTACCGGTTCCTGCGTCGATAACATGCTTCCCTTCAAGGTCGAGTTGGGCAAGTGTACGCAGGATGAGGCGCGTTGTCTCGTGGCTTCCCGTACCGAAAGCAAGGCGAGGAGTGATGAGGATATCGTACTGGGCGAGTGGCACGTCTGTGTGCTTCACATCATGCACCACCACAAGAGCCCCGTCGCGACCGTTCGGGTAAGGGATGACAACGGGCTGAAAGCCCTCTTCTTCCCAGACCTGATTCCAATCTTCATCAGGCGCCTCAGCCTTCGTATAACGGATTTCGACCCCGGGCAGGAAGAAGTTCTCTATCGCCTCCCGCATCAAGTTCTCGTCCCAAACGCTTTGCTGAATGTAAGCCGTCAAGCCGTCTTCGGTCTCGGAAAACGACTCGAAGCCAATCTCGGCAAGATTCGCAGACAGGACATCCGCAGCTTCCTGGCTGAAAGGACGTATCTCGCAAGTCACTTCGAAGTATCTCATAATATATATAATAATGTATAGTCAGCCAACTCGACTCATGCCTTCGCTCAACTTCACACGTGAAGTTCATTATAGATACATGTATGTATAATTAAATGTACATGTATGTATAATTATAGATACATGTATGTATAACGAACACACCACGCCGAGTTTTCCAACACGACGTTTCGAGACGAGCAACTCGCTGCTTCGAGTCAGGCCTTTCGCCGTAATCCGTCGTCTTTTTCTGTTGCAAATGTAAGGCTTTTTATCCATTTGGGGAAATTTCCCCAACAAAATAGGTGTTTCCCTTTGGCATATTGCACAAAAGACCGTAACTTTGCATCAAGAAAGTTGAAAAACTGTAAAACTGAAAAGGTAAAAAGCAACAACTTAAAACAAGGAACATACTATGAAAGCAAACGTTATTACCCTCTTGATGCTCTTGGCAATCTGCTTTAGCGCATCCGCACAGGACGACGACATGTACTCCTTCTCTTCCAAGAAGAAGGGACAGGCCAACACGACTGCTTCCGTACAGTCTTCCACCTCATCTTCCGCATGGGACGAGAGCGACGCAAATGCCGACTACCACACCGGACAGCTTCGCGACGTCGATGAGTACAACCGTCGTGGACCCGGCTCACAGGCCGGTACACCCTCCTACGAGTTCCAAGGCGACACACTCCTAGTGAAGACCGCACCCGAACAAAGTGAGATGTCCGGATACGACGAAGGCTATTATGCCGGTTACAGCGACGGCTTCAACGACGGAGACTACTACTACACATCCCGTCTGGCACGCTATCGTGGCTTCCGCCTCTATGACCCATACATCTGGGACTACTGCTACGGATGGTACGACCCATGGTACGATCCCTGGTACGGCTGGTACGGACCCTACTATCGCTACGGCTACTACAGCTGGTACGACTGGGGCTGGGGCTGGCACAACTATGGATGGTACTCACCCTATTACTATGGAGGCTACTACGGACCCTATTACCGCGGCTACTATGGCAGCCGCAAGAGTGACGCAGCACGCAATCTGGGACAACGCTCAGCTACCTATGCAGGACGCTCCGGCGGCGGACGTCTGGGCAACGGACGTGTCGGACCATCTCGCTCGGCAGGCTATGGCACACGTGGCGCCACAAGAGGTGAAGGAACACGTCAAGTCACAGGAGGCTCAAGAGGCAACGGCACCAATAGCACCGGCGTTATGACAAGACGCGGCAACAACGGCTCGCGCGGCACCTACCAAGCTCCATCGACAGGCTCCAGCACATCGCGCAGCACAGGAACACGTGGCACAACAACTACCACAACTCGCAGCACCACCACAACAAGCTCGTCGCGCGGCACCTACAACAGTGGCACAACCAGAAGCACAACTACCTATAGCTCTGGCGGAAGCCGCGGAGGCGGTGGCGGATACAGTGGCAGCAGCGGAAGCTTTGGCGGAGGCGGTTCCCGCGGCGGAGGCTTCAGCGGAGGCGGAGGCTTCAGCGGAGGCGGAGGCTCACGCGGTGGCGGAGGAGGTGGTGGCCGCAGATAACACATCTCCTCGCATGCTCTCCAACAAAAGGGAGAATGTAAAAATGGTATATGCAAAATGATTAAATAGTAAATGAAACACATGAAACGTTATATCTTACTTCCCCTCCTTGCTGCTGCCATCGCAGTGCAAGCACAGGACAGCTACATGAACGAACGTCTCGTCAACAGTTCAAGCGACGTCATCGGCACTTCCCGCTACGTCGGTATGGGCGGCGCTCTCGGCGCTCTCGGCGCAGACATCAGCGTCATCAGCTGGAACCCTGCAGGCATCGGACTGTATCGAAAGAACGATATCGCCCTGACGATGGGCGGACTTTGGGGTAAGTCGCACATCAGCGAAGAGAATCGCGGCAAGTTCACCTTCGACCAGGCCGGCTTCGTGCTCAATGTCAAAACTGGCGGCGAGACATGCCCCTACGTCAATTTCAGCTTTAACTATCAGAAGAAGATCAACTTCAACCATAACTTCTACGCAGACAATCCCAACCTGCACGAACTAAGTCAGCTGGACCAACTGGCTGAGCTGACGGACTGGGACAACGGCACAGAGAACCTGGAAGGAATGGCGTGGGACAATGGCTTCTTCGGAGAAAAAACCCTTGTGGACGCAAGCGGCAACCCTCTCCTTGACGAGGAAGGCAAAGAGATAAAGTACAGATACAATCAGTACTCTTCCGACAGAAACGAATACACACATCACAGCGAAGGTTCCCTGCAGTCGTTCGACTTCAACGTCAGCACCAACGTCAACGACCGCGCCTTCTTCGGCCTTACCATCGGCGTGGATAACATGCGCTATCGCGGCTGGAACTACTACAGAGAGTACTACATGCCCTTCGACTTCGACGGCAAAGCAAAGTATGACGTCGAGAACTACGACATCAACATCAGCGGTACAGGCGTCAACGTGAAACTCGGTACCATCATCCGTCCCTTTGAAGACAAGCCGTTCCGCTTCGGCTTTGTTGTTGAGACACCCACTTGGTACCGCCTGAAGAACAGCACATGGTTCGACATGGTACGTCAGCCTAATAACTTAGGCAGCAGGACAGAAGCCTGGGAAAGCTACCTGAAGTTCAACATCCGCTCGCCTTGGAAGCTGCGCACAAGCATCGGCAGCACCATCGGCTCAACCCTCGCTTGGGACGTCGACTACGAATACTCGGCTTTCAGACACACGAGCATGGGCTATCCCGAGAACATCTACGCCGACGGCTCAACATCAGGCAACGTCAAGGACAAGGCAATGAATCAAATGACACGCGACAACATGCGCGGCACACACACGCTTCGCATTGGCCTCGAAGCAAATGCAACAAAGAACCTTGCCTTCCGTCTCGGCTACAACCTCAGCACGTCAGCTTACAACAAACACATCAGCTTCGACCAGTACAACCTTAATAGTTACGCGATGGACTACGCGACGGGCACAAACTTCATGCGTCTCGGTCACACAAACATCCTGACGCTCGGCGCTGGCTACCACACAAGAAGCTTCTACATTGACCTTGCCTACAAGATTCGTCACCAGAAGGCTGACTTCTATGCCTTCGACACGAACTTTACCAACTCGAACCAAGAGCTTATCCCGCAGTTTGTGCTCGACAATCCTGCCCTTGCAGACGTGACGATTGACCCTGTTGGCGTTGACCTCACACGTCAGACGATTACCTGCACGCTTGGCTTCAAGTTCTAATTAACGCACCAAAACCTTTCGCCCGGACTTTATATAGAGCCCGGGCTTTTTGTTTCCATCTTCAACCTTGACGCCCGAAAGCGTAAAGACTGCAGCGTCGTCATCTTCATATAAATAAGGTGTAACGATGGCATCATCGTCCTCAACCTTTGTGCCATAGACATGAAAGGCATAAAGAGCTGGTGCTTCGGCATTGTTCATGCTGGCAGAAGTGCGGGGAAAGACGAGCTTGACGTAGCGACCGCGAACCGGCGTAGAAAGCGAGACGGTCTTCTTGTTCGTTGAGCCAGCGTTCTTTCGGTCTGCCACGTGTGTCCAGCAGTTGTTCGTGTCGCCTGTCTTCGTAATGAGGCTCAAGTCGGGCTCGTCCATGCTTATGAACAATTGATAGGCGTTCATGTTTGTGGCATCCGTATCTACGCTCTTAGCGTCCCATAGCAGCAAACGTTTGATGTCGTAGGTGCCTTCGAGGTCAACGATGACGTAACGGTAAGGGTCGCTATTCTGCTGAGGTGTAGTAGGACACCAAGGACGCTCGGCAGACGGCAGGCCTGTGAGCAGATTGAGCGCGCTCTTGGTTGCATCAGGCGCATCGTAAGCCGCGAGAACCGTCTTGCCGATGCTGACGTTGCCATCGCTTCTTGGCAATTCACTTACAAAGCGTCCAAAGACATCGCACCCATAGAGGCGAATCGCGTTGTCTGCCTCGCCGCTTGGTCGCGTACCTTTCGAGAAGACGAGCTTCAAATAGCGGACTTCGGTCGGACTAAATGAGACATCCTTTATGGCTTGATTGCCAACGCCTTCTTCATGTGCCAGGAGCGTCCACTCCTCGCCTGTCTTGATCCTGCCATACACCCAATACTCGGGCACGTTGCCGCAGTTCGACTCGTGTCCCTCGACATCACGAAAGACAAGCCGCTCCACTTCGTAGATGCCTGTGAACTCAAGGACGATCCACGGCTGCTCCGTGCTCGCATCGCACCATTTGCGTCCGGGATAAACGTAGCTCATGTTCATGAAGCACGGTCTTTCGCTTTCGACAGCATAACCGCTTGCAGAGTTGACGAAGCACGTCACTTTGCCTGTGCCAAGCGCGGTCTGTTGATTGATGACACCTTCCGGGACGTTTGCCGTAACGATAGGATCGCCCTCATGAGGCGAGGCTTGTGGGTCGCAGACGGCAACGCCGACGAACGAGTCGGCACAGCCATAATAGAGGAACCACTTGCCCTGATGCCAGACGAGGCCTTCCGTGAAGACCGTGCCGGCAGCATATTGTCCGCTCCGTTCAAAGTCGGCAAGGGGTCGGAAGAAAGGCTTGTCGAGTCGGTCAATAAGTTGCAGCGGATTGTCATTGCTGAAGAGCATCTGGCCGGCGGCATACGTGCCAGCTGCATAACAAGGGTCGCCATTGTTGCCACTCGCGTTCTTTCCGTTATAGATGAGCACGATGCCGTTCTCCGTGACGACTGCTGGTGGCCCGCATTCTGCAAAGCTACTGTCGAAGAAGCCTTTTCTGGTCCTTGCCAAATAGAGGAGCTCCGTGTTACTATCCACGATGGGTGTCCATGTTACGAGGTCGTCGCTGGTTGCTCCGCAGACCCATGACTCGCCCCAATACATGAAGTATTTGCTCTCGCCGTTCACCATTATCTTTGCCGCTTGCAGGCGTCCGTCCTTTATCTCCGTAACAATAGAGCCAGACTTGCAGGCCAAGTTGGCAAACTTGCCGTTGTATGCCATACGGAAACACGGGCCGTGATGGGTCCACGTCTTGAGGTCGCGGCTCGTGGCAACGCTGAGTCGTGCCGTCTTTCGGTTCCATGAAGTGTAGGTCATCACGTAGAGCGGCGCCCCATCTACCTCGGCTTCAACGACTCTTGGGTCTTCCGTTCCGCCCGGCCACTCGTATTCTTGCGAGACAGACGACTGGTCGGGATACATGACAGGCACAGGCGAACGATAGTCGACACTGACTCCATCCTCGCTCTCCACCAAGCCTATTCGTGAGGTTCGCTTGCCTATGCCGGCATTCGGGTCGTCCTCTGCACGGTAGAGCACGCAGACCTTGCCGTCCTTCACTACGGCTGCAGGATTAAATGTGTCTGCACATTCCCATCGTACATTTGCCTTCTTCATGGGACAATAAAAGAGGTTCGAGGCTATAGGACTCACCATCGGATTGCTTTCAGGACGTGTGAAACCGCCTATCGCCCAGTAAGGCAGAGGATTATCACCCGCGAAACAAGTGATGCAGGCAAGCAAAAGTGGAAGGAAACAAAGTCGTTTCATAAATAGGCATTAATGGTGTTTTCAAACGCAGCACGTTAAGTTATTCAACTTAGCACGTTAAGTTATTCAACTTAGCACGTTAAGTTTGCTATTTAACCACGCTTAGTTTGGCAACATCCCCTATACTTCGGGGAAGAGGCCGTAGAGCTTTGCGTCGATTTGTTCTGTGATGCGTTGGAAGTCAGCGACGTTCGACTCGAACTTCAGCGTGTCGCCATCCACGATGAGGAGTTTGCCTGGATAGTCTTTTATCCACGCTTCGTAGCGGTCGTTCAAGCCGCTGAGATAGTCGATGCGTATGCTTTGCTCGTAGTCGCGACCTCGTTTGGCAATCTGCGCAATGAGGTTGGGGATGCTACTTCGTATGTAGATGAGCAAGTCGGGCAAGCCCACGAGGGACATCATCAAGTCGAAGAGGTCGCTGTAGTTCTTGAAGTCGCGGTCGCTCATATAACCTTGCGCATGAAGGTTTGGGGCGAAGATGCGTGCGTCCTCAAAGATGGTACGGTCCTGAATGATGGTGTCCGTGCTCTTTGATATCTCGACGACATCGCGGAAGCGCTTGTTGAGGAAGTAAACCTGCAGGTTAAAGCTCCAGCGATTCATGTCCTGATAGAAGTCGTCGAGGTAGGGATTTGTCTCGACAGGCTCGAAGCGTGGTGTCCAGCCGTAGCGTTTAACGAGCAACTTGGTGAGGGTGGTCTTGCCGCACCCAATGTTTCCGGCAATAGCGATATGCATGGTAATTTACAATTTGACGATTTACAATTTACTATTTAATCAGGATTAAACTCTCACATCTTACGTCTTTCTTCTTCCATCTTAAAGCGGGAACATGCCGAAGAGCAGTCCATCTATCTTGTCTGTTATGTCTTTGAAGTCTTTTGGGTTGTGCTGGTAGTCAATGTTATCGACTTCGATGGTCAACACCTTGCCTTTGTATTTGTTATAGACGAAGTCTTCGTAGAGGTCGTTCAAGCCCTTCAGGTACTCGAGCTGAATGGCTTGTTCGCAGTTGCGGCCGCGCTTCTGGATGTTTGCGACGAGGTGAGGGACGCTTGCTCGCAGGTAGATCATGAGGTCGGGGAACTTCACGATGTTCGTCATATGACTGAAAAGTTCCATATACGTCTCGAAGTCTCGGTCACTTAGGTTGCCCTGATTATGGTTGTTCGTAGCGAAGACATAGACGCCTTCGTATATCGAGCGGTCCTGTATGGTGTCTTTGCCGTCCTTCTCCATCTGCATGAGGTCGCGGAAACGCTCTTTCAGGAAGAACACTTCCATTGGGAACGACCACCTTTCTATATCTTTGTAGTAGTCGTCGAGGTATGGATTGAAAGCCACTTGCTCGTACTTCGGCTCCCAATGATAATGCTTTGCGAGCATTTCGGTCAGCGTTGTCTTGCCGCTTCCTATGTTTCCTGCGATGACGATATGCATGTTCTTACTTCTTTAACATAATGTCAGCCACGCCGTAACGGTCAAGGAAGACGCTCTTGTCGACGTGTCCCCTGATGCCGTCCACATAGCTTGTACTCGAGTATTGCCATAGGACGATTGGCACATCCTCACTCAATCCTGGGAACTCATCCGCGTAGCGAGCCACCATGAACCTGTAGCCGCGGAATCTTCCCTCGAGGTATTTCGCATAGAAGTTCACGCCGGTATAGATGATGGGCTTCACGCCGAACATCTTCTCGACACCGTCGAGGAATGTCTTCAGGCTTCTTTGGAACTGGACGAGCGATGCTTTGCCGCGCTTCTCGACGTCGACAATCGGGATGAGGTCCTGCTGACGAGGGTCAACGGTCGAGCGGAAGTTCTCCAACTGAACGAGCGCACTTGCCGAAGGACTAAAGAAATGATAGGAGCCAACGGGTATGCCAACGCGTTTTGCGCCATAGAGATTGCGGACATAGAACTCGTCGACGAGGTTGGCGCCCTCAGTCGCTTTGACATACGCGAAACTGATTGTCTTGTCCTGAGCCACTTCTTCCCAGTCGATACGGCCTTGATAGTGCGACACATCGATGCCTTGCTGCTGGCCTGCAGTATGGCGAATGATGGCGAGAACCTCTGTGACAGGATCAATCGGACGCTCTGGAAGTGGTGCTCGAGGCAAGGGATCTGGCTCAGGCAGGGCATAGATAGGCTCCACTGGCTTGCCCTTCTTCTTGTCTGCTGTCACGTTTGCAGCCACGAAGAGCAAAGCGAAAACCATCAGAACCCACTTTCTACTTGCCATTTATCACTTGCCATTTATAGCACTCCCCAATAGGAGGAGCGGGGAAAGGCCTTTACTCTCCCACGAAACTAAACTCGAAGTTCTGACTCTTGATGCTTGGGAACTGGCTTCTCGGGTCGATATCCTGACGGTTTCGCAAGTAATCGACCACTTTGTCGTAGCATTCCTGAACATTTTCTGCCTTCAGTTTGCAGGCGAAAGGCGTGTCGACATACTTCGACTTCTGTGTCTCAGGATTCATGATGACACGCTTGAAGATGATTTTTGCCTCGTACCAGCCGGGTTGAGACTTGCTGTAATTGGCCAACGCCTCTTTTTGAATGGCCTTTTCAATCTTGTTCTGTGTAGCGCCTTTTGACTTGAACTCTTCCATCGTGGCTGCCGTCGTCTTGATGGCAATAAAGAAGGAGCGCTGGTTCACCTTAATGTGCTTGGGATACACGGCATTGCTCGCCATGAATTTCTCCAGTTCAATTCGGATGCTGTCGTTAACCTCAACGTCATCCAAGGAAGCCAGAAAAGCCAAAGCCTCCTCGATGCTGTAAACGAGGGCCTCGTCGTCGAAGAATCTGATATAAAGGTTCATCGAATAATTTACAATTTGACAATTTACAATTTACAATTCTTTATCGCGCCACAAAGTTAGTCAAAAGACACAACATAACGAAATTTTCGTGCCACAAAAACATGCTAAGCGAAAGATTTTGACTAATTTTGCACGGCAAAGGAGAATGAATAAAGATGAAAATCAGAAGGTTTCTCAAGGATTGGTCGCTGCCTTTGAGCATGATTGCAGGCTGTTCGGCCTACTTTTTTTGCCAAAGCCTGGAGCTCTCGAAGAATGTCGAGGAGGCGATTGTGGAGAGCGTCGCTTACGTCCAACCCACGCTGATTTTCTGCATGTTGACCTTGACATTCTGCCGCATCCGACTTCAAGACATGCGCCTCAAAGGGTGGCAATGGTGGCTGCTGGCTTTTCAGGCTGGCATAGCGGCTTTGCTCTGTCTCCTGCATCAAATGGTGGAAGACGAAACCAGCCGAGTCTTTCTGCAAAGCACGATGCTCTGTTTCCTATGCCCAACCGCGACTGCTGCGGCTGTGGTGACTGCCAAACTGGGTGGAAACGTTGGCTCGCTGACGGCTTACACCATGCTGATCAACCTCATGGCGGCAGTCCTCATATCGGCTTTCGTGCCCCTCGTCAATCCGGCTGGCGAGCTGAGTTTCGGGCTTTCCTTCTGGATGATTATCAAGAAGGTGTTTCCCCTGCTCATCTTTCCCCTGTTCCTCGCCCTCATCATCCGCAGAATCTCCCCCACTCTGCTGCGCTGGCTGACCTCGATTCCCGACCTGCCTTTCTACCTTTGGCTCGTCTCGTTGTCGCTCGCAATAGCCGTCACCACGCGGATTCTCGTTCATGCGAGGGTGAGTTGGCTGCTCTGTTTGCTGATCCTGACAGGCTCACTCGTGGCTTGCATCATGCAGTTTGCAGTAGGCCGACTTGTTGGCAGGCATTACGGCGAAGCCGTCACAGCCGGACAAGCTTGCGGTCAGAAGAACACGGTCCTCGCCATCTGGGTCGGCTACACATTCCTCAATCCCCTAACCTCTGTGGCAGGAGGCTTCTACACCATTTGGCACAACGTCTTCAACGCCTGGCAGTTATACCAGAAGAACAAGCCTAATCACACAACTCGACACGCTGCGTGACTCAACTCGACACGCTTGGTGACTCAACTCGACAGGGTGTCTTTCTCAACTCAGCACGTCGAGTTCATTATACATACATGTATCTATAATTAAATGTACATGTATGTATAATTGTAGATACATGTATGTATAACGAACCTCGCATGCCGCATTTTGAATGCTGACTTTTCAAGCCGGGCAACCAAGCCTGTCGAGCTGTGTCTCGAAGGCTGCCAAATCTGGCTTTTTCCCACTCGACGATACTTATTTTGCAGTATTTTGTAAAAAAAGTCGGTGTTTCTCTTGGCAAAATGAAAGATTTAGCGTAACTTTGCAGAGCAAATCAAAAGAACAGATGAAAAATACTGCGAACCGCTTCTGGGGCTTTTACTATTACTTTTACTTTAGCAGATGAAGTGAAGCGGGCCGTCGTATATATATAAATAAGGTATAAGAAAAAGGATATATAAAAGCATCCCGCTCACAAACAGAGCGGGATGTTTTGGTATAAATAACAAAATGAAAAGGATTGCAATACAGGGCATCGAGGGCAGTTTCCACGACATTGCAGCTCATCGCTTCTTTGAGGGCGAAGAGGTGGAACTCGTTTGCTGCAACACTTTCGAAGAGATGTTTGCCCGACTCAAAGTGGAGAGAGACCTGCTGGGACTCATGGCGATAGAGAACACAATTGCCGGAAGTCTGCTTCATAACTATGAGTTGCTGCGAGAGAGCGGTATGACGATTGTCGGCGAACACAAGCTCCGCATCAAGCACAGCATTATGTGTCTGCCAGATGAAAGTTGGGAAGACCTCAAAGAGGTGAACTCCCATCCCGTTGCCCTCATGCAATGCAGGCAGTTCCTCAACAGACATCCGGAATTCAAGATAGTCGAAACGGACGATACAGCAGGGGCCGCAGCCGACATCAGCAGGGAGCGCCGACACGGACACGCTGCCATCTGCCATCGAGACGCTGCCGACATCTACGGAATGAAAGTGCTGCAGGAAGGCATCGAGACTAACAAACACAACTTCACGCGCTTCCTCGTCCTCGCTCAACCCGAGAAGGCTACAACGATCCGAAACACCAGACCAATCGACAAAGCCAGCCTCGTCTTCACACTTCCCCATGAGGAAGGCAGCTTGAGCGCAATCCTCTCGGTCCTTTCGTTCTATAAACTCAACCTGACTAAAATACAAAGTCTGCCGATTATCGGGCAAGAGTGGCAATACATGTTCTACATCGATCTCTCGTTCAGCGAGGAGCGTCGCTACAGACAGGCTTTGAACGCGATTACTCCGCTGACCCGCGAACTCAAACAACTTGGCATATATGGCAATGGAAAGCAAAGCATTTGACATCAGACCGGCTGACAGATTGGCCGACGTAACAGAGTATTACTTCAGTCGCAAACTGAAGGAAGTGGCCGCGATGAACGCCGAAGGAAAGGACGTCATTAGCCTCGCCATCGGCAGTCCCGATATGCCTCCCTCGCCGGAGACTGTCGAAACACTCTGCGAGGAAGCCCAAAAGCCCACAGCTCACGGGTATCAACCCACGATAGGCATCCCCGAGTTGCGCTCTGCAATGAGCCGTTTCTACAAACGCTGGTATGGTGTCGAACTCAATCCGAGTTGTGAGATTCAGCCTTTGATAGGCAGCAAGGAAGGCATCCTGCATGTGACTTTGGCGTTTGTCAACGTCGGAGATGAGGTCCTCGTGCCCAATCCCGGCTATCCCACCTATACAAGTCTCTCGAAACTGCTTGGCGCGAAGATTGTCAACTACGACCTCCTGCCCGAAAACGGCTGGCAGCCCGACTTCGAACAGCTCGAGAAGATGGACCTCTCACGCGTCAAACTCATGTGGACAAACTATCCGAATATGCCGACAGGGGCAAGGGCGAGACGTGAGACATACGAGCGACTCGTCGATTTCGCCCTGCGTCATAACATCATTGTGGTCAACGACAATCCTTACAGCTTCATCCTAAACGAGGGAGAAAGGCTGTCGATTCTGCAGATTCCGCGTGCTAAGGAATGCTGCATCGAGTTCAATTCGATGTCGAAGAGCCATAATATGCCGGGCTGGCGAGTCGGCATGTTGGCCACCAATGCGCAGTTCGTGAGCTGGATACTGAAGGTAAAAAGTAATGTTGACAGCGGAACTTTCCGCGCTCTGCAGCTTGCAGCAGCCAAAGCATACGACAATACCGACCTTTGGCACAGGCTTGCCAACGTTGATGTCTATGCCGGGAGACGTCGCTTTGCAGAGGAAATCATGCGACTCCTCGAGTGTCAGTTCGACCCGCAGCAGACCGGAATGTTCCTTTGGGGACGCATCCCTGATAAATATAATAATGTAGAAGAGCTGACGGAACGCGTTCTTCATGAAGCAAGAGTGTTCATCACGCCTGGCTTCATCTTTGGAAGTAACGGCCAACGCTACATTCGCATCAGCCTTTGCGCTAAGGAAGACAAGTTCGCCGAAGCACTCCAACGCATCAAAGCAATCGACACCAAGCCATGAACCACAAGACTCTGACACTCATCGTCCTGCTCCTGACATTGCCTGCGACACTCCTCGCCCAGATGAACTCCACAAGAGGCTACGTCGTTGTCACCGATTACATAAAAGCGGAGACAGGGAAAGACGTCAGCGATGACATTCAACGCGTCATCGACACGAACCCCAACCGAACCATCTACTTTCCCGACGGCATATACATCATCAGCAAACCCATCCTCACGCCTGCCGACCCGCAGAAGAGCGTCGCACTCGAGCTCTCGAACTTCGCCATCATACGGGCCGCAGAAGACTGGGCCAGCGAGGAGGCCATGATACGCCTCGGGGGCAAAGACGCCGCGAACAACATCTCCACGCC